>JGI25910J50241_10001007_pt1 | contig 9942 bp, 8 predicted proteins | sample LauGreSBDMM110SN_3_FD_50241 | JGI IMG/M metagenome (IMG submission 50241) | reverse complement strand
TGGCGCAATAGCCCATCCACTTGGAAGCAATAAAATGTTCAAGCCTTAATCAAAGAATTTTAGCCAAAAGAATCAACTTAGTTTCTTCCGCTTAATACCGAAGCCAAATTTAATTTTTGGGTAGTTTCAAATTCAATCGGGATGGTTTTGGTAAACATACCTTTTGATAAAGTAGAAGTTCCTTTTACACTTATTTTCATCGGTTTATTGAAAATCAAATCGATGCTATTTTTGAGAAGGCTTGTTAAATCAACTTCCANAATAGCAGGNAAATCAAATGCAGCATTTGCNGGGATATTAAAAACGGTATCCAAATGGTAATGTGTAAATTTTTCATCGTTAATAAAAATATCTGCGTCTAATTTATTTAAGGCCAATGAAAACGAATTAGGATTTTCATAGGTAAATTCAGCCTTGAATACATTTTTTCCTAGACTTGCTTTTTCAATTTTAATTGATTTCAACCCTTTAAAAACAAAAGGTTGGGGTTGACTGCATGAAGTAAACAATAATAAGAAAAGCGAAAAAATAAATAAGGAAGGATTGATTCGAAACTGCATTTTTGATATTTGTATAAAATTATTAGTTATTTATTGATTATGGAAATATATTTACATATAGCCATTATCAGATTTACACATGTCCGAACCAATTTTTAAAACTGACCTACAATATTTTGGAAGCATTCATTTTGTGAAAACCTTAATGGAAAATAAAAATGTGCTGTTTGATCTTGAAGCGCCATTTACCAAAATGAGCTTTAAAAATAGAATGCTTATTATTACTTCACAAGGGCCATTAATGTTAACGATACCCATTGTTGGCGGACGAGATCAAAAAACGCCCATCAAGGATATTGCAATAGCTTATGATAGCCCTTGGAGCGCGCAACATTTAAAATCCATCACCACCAGTTATAAAAGGGCCCCGTATTTTGAATATTACGAACAAAGTTTACATGCATTGTATTTAAATAAACCAGCAAAATTGGTAGATTTTTTACTGCTTTGTTCAGTATGGCTACAAAGTCAATTAAAAGTGAATTGGNATTTAAACCAACCCCAAGATCAAGTTACAGTAGATGCCTTGTTAAAATACCAAGATCCTTGGTTGCCAAAAAATTACAGCCGAATTGAAGGATTGCCAAAGTATCAGCAAGTATTTGCAGATCAAAATGATTTTATTGCAAACGCATCCATATTAGATATGTTATTTTGTGTGGGAGGAAGAGAGATTAATAAATTATGGGCTCCTCNANTAAGGTAGTATCNATATTTTGAGGATGTGTTTGNAGGAATTCCTTCGTCCACTTTTCATATTGCTTTATTTGTTCTAATTCCTCACTCTTTAACAAATAGTCCAAAGCCTCTTTTAAATTACTTGCTTTCGCTAATTTTTGATTCAACAAATCTCTTTTTAATTGGTAGTTGGAGAAGATAGCACGAATTAATAATTTGTCTGCAATTTTATAGGATTCATTGTCTTTCTCTTCTTGATAAGTAGCAAATTGGCTAGTAGGCTCATGTTTTTTAATCCAGATCAAAGTTTGATCAACTAAGTTAGCATAGGTTTCATTCTTTAAATCATGGCTATGTTTTTCCTTTACGCCTTTAGTTAATTGCGATTGCTTAATTACTTTGATTTCCTTTTTATTTGTGACTGCAAAAGTGAAGTTGCTATTTTTAGCTATTCCATTTGCGCTTATAGCAGAAGGCTTTTTATTAATTGAGGTATCTGTTCGAGTGGATAAAAAAATACAAGTTGCAAATACCATCCCCGTCATTAATTTTAAAATAAATGTTTTACTTGTGTTGGTCTTGATATTATTAAAATATTGAATTCTTTTCAATAATTCACTTTGTGATCCCAAGATACCTATAGCGAGTGTCGCATTTTTTTGGATGCGCTTATTTACATGCTCTGCAATTTTCAATAATGCATTCATGTATTCAACTTTCTGAGGATTATTTTTTATGACAACTAAATCACAAGCNATTTCTCTTTGCAAACTCATTTCTTTATTGAGTAAAATAGAAAATGGATTGAAAAATAGGATGGTTTGATTAAGACTAATGATGATATTAACGATATAATCCTTTCTTAAGATATGTGCTATTTCGTGAATTAAAATAGTTTCAATTTCCTTTGTTGTAAGCTGATTGCAAATGGCGATTGGCAATAACACTATTGGATTAAGCCATCCAAAAGTAATAGGCGCATCAATCTGGTTACTTAGGCCAATTTTAATATTCGCAGTATTTTTTAAGAGTTGGGAAGGGAGGGTGCTTGTTAAAAAAGCAGACTGACTAAAATTTGCCGACTTTTTTAAACCATAGATATATTTAAACTGAAATAAAATTCTTGCTAAAAAGTAAATCAATATCAAACAATAGGCTAATCCAATTAAAGTGAGCCATTGGATACCATTATTATTAAATGGCATTGTAATAGTCGCAATTTTAGCGGTGATGAGCAATAAGCTAAAACTATTTGGATAAAAAACGGTTAATAAAAATTGTACTAAACTTATTGCTTGAATGGTGCCAGCAAATAGAAATAATTGCGCTGGCTTCATTTTNCCCATCCATTTTATACACTCATACATCAAATATAATATAGCCATAAAGCCTATATTATTTATTAATGCATTAGGTATATTTGAAAGTAGTAGCATAATACAATTGTATTATTATTTATTTTGTAATGAATTGATCATTATTTTGATTTGATCTAAATCATTTTTAGAGGTATGATGCGTGCCCAAGGCTTGTAATACTAATTGAGACGCGTTACCACCAAATAAAGTATGGATCATTTTATTTAAGTATTGCTCCTGTGCAATTTCTCTTTGAACAGTAGGGGTGTAGATATGTGTTTTAGACATTACATTACGCGTGACCAAACCTTTTTCATTCATGATCTGCATTAACTTTAAAGTGGTCGTGTAGCCAACATCCTTTGTTTTTTGNACAATTTCATGNACTTCACGAACGGTAGCCGTTTGTTTATCCCACAGTATACTTAAAATGTCTAGTTCACTTTCCGTGGGTTTAAAAGTCTTGCTCATAGATTATACGATTATATTCGTAAGCAATCTACGAAATGTTTTCTAATAAAAAAATCCACCCCCGAAAATCAGGGATNGATTTATGTTAAATTATATTAAAAATGCTTTTAAAACTAAGCGCTAATTTTTTGGTTTGGGATTTAAATATTGACTGTATTTGGCGTTTTGTGCTTCGGTTAAAGCTTGACCATTTACAGTAATTTGACCATTTTTAATTTGAATGCTTACTTTGTCTTTAGGAGCTAAGCCATCTTCTTGTAAGGCTTGTACTAAAGTTTTGGTATCCGCTGTAATCGTCACAGTTTTTGAAGTATCAGCAATCATCATAGCTGATGCAGCTGTATCCGTATTAATCACAGATATTTCAACTGTTTGTGATTTAACCTCAGTGGTTGCTTTACTAGCATGAATTTGCGCTAGAGATGGGGCAATGACTAATGAAACAATCGACATTAATTTGATCAAGATATTCATCGAAGGACCAGATGTATCTTTAAATGGATCTCCCACGGTATCTCCTGTAACAGAAGCTTTATGTGGTTCTGATTTTTTATAGAACATCTCACCATTGATCTCAACCCCTTTTTCAAATGACTTTTTAGCATTATCCCAAGCACCACCTGCATTGTTTTGGAATATTCCCATCAATACACCACTAACAGTTGCACCAGCTAAAAAACCACCTAATGCTTCTGGACCCATGGTGAATCCAATTAAAATAGGAGAGATGATGGTAATCGCACCAGGTAACATCATTTTTTTCAATGATGCTTCTGTACTAATGGCCACACATTTTTCATATTCTGGTTTGCCTGTGCCTTCCATAATTCCAGGAATGGTACGGAACTGACGACGCACTTCCTCCACCATTGCCATAGCAGCTTCTCCCACCGCACGAATGGCTAAGGAAGAGAAGATGAAAGGTATCATTCCACCTACAAATAAAGCCGCTAAAACGTCCGCTTTGTAGATATCAATATGTTGGTTATTCGGCATCGCTACACCCACAAAGGCTGCGAATAATGCTAATGAAGTTAATGCAGCAGAAGCAATGGCAAATCCTTTACCACTCGCTGCGGTTGTATTACCAACTGCATCTAAAATATCTGTTTTCTCACGCACTTCAGCTGGCAATTCACTCATTTCGGCAATACCACCTGCGTTGTCAGCAATAGGACCAAAGGCATCAATGGCTAATTGCATTGCTGTTGTGGCCATCATACCTGCAGCTGCAATTGCTACACCATATAAACCTGCGCAATAAGCTGAACCAAAAATACCTGCAGCCAACACGATGATTGGCATAAAAGTAGATTCCATACCTATCGCTAATCCACCAATAATATTTGTAGCGTGACCCGTACTTGATTGTTTGATAATACTTAAAACAGGACGTTTACCCATTGCTGTGTAGTATTCAGTAATTATACTCATTAAAGTTCCTACGATTAATCCTACAGCGATCGCACCAATGACACCGTTTCTTGTAAATTCAATACCACGTAATGACATGGTTTCAGGTAAAATATAAGTTACAAGAAAATAACAAGCAATAGCTGTTAAAATCATTGAACCATAATTACCCATATTTAAAGCCTTTTGAACAGTTGCGGTGTTCATCCCAGCAGTTTCACTAATTCTAACAAAGAAAGTACCAATAATGGATAATAAAATACCCACACCCGCAATCATCATAGGTAACAAAATAGGAGACAAACCTCCAAAGGCGTCAACTAATCTTCCACCACCCACAGCGGTAACTTCTTGTCCTAAAACCATTGTAGCTAATACAGTTGCAACATAAGAACCAAATAAATCGGCACCCATTCCAGCAACATCGCCTACATTATCACCTACGTTATCTGCAATCGTTGCCGGATTACGAGGATCATCTTCAGGAATACCAGCTTCTACTTTACCAACTAAATCAGCGCCTACATCAGCCGCTTTTGTATAAATTCCACCACCCACACGGGCAAATAATGCAATTGATTCAGCACCTAATGAAAATCCTGTTAAAACCTCAATGGTTCTTAACATTTCAGAAGGGTCTCCATTCACATAAAACATGCTTTTCAACACTAAAAACAAACCGCCCAAACCTAATACAGCTAAACCAGATACGCCTAATCCCATTACGGATCCACCAGTAAAGGAAACTTTTAAAGCTTGCGCCAAACTAGTTTTAGCAGCCTGCGCTGTTCTTACATTTGCTTTGGTAGCTACTTTCATTCCAATATATCCTGCAGTAGCACTGAAAACAGCACCAATAATAAAGGAAATTGCAATACTCCAATGACTTTCGGCATTTTTAGTAGCCATAAATCCTAGCAATAAAGCGACAATTACCACAAAATAGCCAAGTATTTTCCACTCAGCTTTCAAGAAAGCCATAGCACCTTCAGCAATGTAAGTGCTGATCTCTTTCATACGTTCGTTACCAGCATCTTGCTTAGATACCCAATTGAATTTCAATAAGGTATACAATAAACCTACAATACCCATTGCCGGAACGGCATAAAACAAACAATCATTGATACATTCTTTCATATTAAACTTATATTCAGTAGTTAAAATTAAGGGGATGCAAAAATAGGGCAGAAAATCCAAAAAAAGGCAAAAAAACCACAGTTTACTCTTCTAAACTTGTTGTATCCTCCTTGCCTGTAAAAACGGAAGCAATTTGCTTGCCTTTATAAATGGAGCTATTGTATCTATTGCCCAATATGATAATAGTGGCAGTTTCTCGTATTAACCTAGTAAAAACCGTGTTATTGCCATGCCACCATCCATTATGATAGATGAGTTTTTCCTCATTCGGATTGGTCAAAATACGCCATCCTAATCCATAATTATGGAAGTACTTGTTGGTAGGACTTTTGGGTTCATAAGCCATATCCATCGTAGCCTGTTGTAAATATTTGCCCTCGGTTAATGCTTTATCCCATAGAAACATATCTCTAGCTGTACTATATATATTTTTGTCCCCGTATATACAATCGTATTTCTCAATTTTATAAGGCACCATTTTAGCATTATAAGAGGGGGTGTATTTGCCGATGGAGGAGGCGTCAAAAATATAAGTATTCTCCATTTTCAAAGGTTTGAAAATGTTTTCCTTCATATAAATGGGAAAGGATTGACCAGTTATTTTTTCAATGACCAATGCAAGTAAAACGTAATTGGTATTACAATATTTAAATACGCGATCGGGAGATGCTTGTGGTAAAGGTTTTCTTGCGACCATATAATCCAACACATCTTGGTTATTGTACAATCCGGTTTTAAAAGGAGCTTCGTTTTTGATTAGTTTTAAACGCTTAATCCATTTACCTCTTTTGTTTTTTACCCTTACTGAGGCATACTTTTTAGACTCCATAAAATACGTGTAATCAGCCAAACCACTGCGATGGGATAATAACTGTTCAATGGTTACTTCCTTATAAGGGAACTTATTTAAGTATTTTGTTACTGGGGCTTTCAGATCCAATTTTTCTTGCTCCCATAATTTCAGGGCCGCCATGGCCGTAAAAGTTTTGGAAATGGAAGCCAAATGAATGGGTGTTTCGGGTTGGATTAAAGTTTTATTACTATAATTCGAATAGCCTTGGTAATCTTCAAATACAACTTGGCCATTTTTAGCGACTAAAATTTGACCACTAAAGCCTTTTTTACCTAAAAGGGTTTCATATTTGGTCTTAACCTCCATCATTAACTTTTCCTTATCTGTAGGGCTTAATTTTTGGTAAGCAAAGGGGTAATTGACCAAAGGATTAGGACCTTGGCTTGTTCCACAAGAAGAACTTAAAAGGAATATTCCTAAAATTAAGGTGANTCTCACAATCATCTGTTCGCTTTTAATAGGGTGCAAAAGGAATAAGTATCAACAAANTAACGCTATAACGACCTAATTTATTGTTAATGAATACAAAACAGTTATTTTTTTTAACTTTGTGGCATGAGTAACATTGACAATACCAGCTATCCCAAGGCCAAAATCAAAGTATTATTTCTAGAAAATATCAGTGATAAGGCTGTCCAGTATTTTAAAGAACAAGGATATACGGATGTTAAAAAAATATCGGGCGCATTAAGTGAGGAGGAATTAATTAAGGTAATTAAGGATGTGCATATTTTAGGAATTCGTTCTAAAACATTTATTTCAAAAAAAGTATTAGATAGTGCTAAAAAATTACAAGCCATTGGTTGTTTTTGTATTGGCACTAATCAAGTAGATATTAAAGCATGCAAACAAAAAGGTGTTGCTGTTTTTAATGCCCCTTATAGTAATACAAGAAGCGTTGCGGAATTAGTCATTGGCGCATCCATTATGTTGATTCGTAAAATAGTAGANAAAAATAAAGCTGCTCACGAAGGCATTTGGAATAAAGAAGCGAAAGGCAGTTTTGAATTAAGAGGAAAAACAATGGGTTTAATTGGGTATGGCAATATTGGTACTCAAACAAGTATCATGGCGGAAGCGATGGGGATGAAGGTGAAATTTTATGATACGGACGCAAAGCTTCCACTAGGCAATGCACAAGCGGTTAAATCATTAAAAGATTTGGTAAGTAGTTCAGATATTATTTCAATTCATGTTCCTGAAACCAGTCAAACAAAAAATTTAATTAGTGCGGATGTGATCAAACAATTTAAGCAAGGTGCGATATTAATAAATTATGCTAGGGGAGAAGTAGTTGACTTGGATGCTTTAAGTAAAGCGATCAAATCAAAAGCGGTATCCGGTGCTGCTATTGATGTGTATCCTTGGGAGCCAGAAAAGAATGGTGATCAATTCGAAACCCCGATGCAAGGATTATCCAATGTAATTTTAACACCACATATTGGTGGAAGTACGGAGGAAGCGCAGGAAAATATTGGCGAAGATGTCAGTATTAAATTATACCAATATTTAGAAAGAGGCGTTTCAAATGGTTCGCATAGTATTCCATCCATTGGTTTACCTCCTGTAGATGGCGCGCATCGTATTTTACATATTCACAATAATGTACCTGGCGTATTAAGTGCTATTAATACGGTGATGTCCAAAAATAAAATAAATATTGTTGGTCAATACTTAAAGACCAATGATGAAATTGGATATGTTGTTTTAGATGTGGATTCAAAATTATCTAAAACAGCGTTTGAATTATTGAAGGAAGTAAAACATACGATCAGAGCAAGAATGTTGTATTAATTACAACAATGCTTCTGATTTTAAATTTGACCTAACATCATTTTTATTTCATCCGCATCAACACCCGTGCTTTGTAAATTTTCATTCATGGATGTTACTTTGAAATCCATTTCAGATGGCGTATTTTTTCGTGCAGAACTGTGAATTTCAACAACGCCAGTTTGCTGTATAATTTCATTGATATTATTAGAACGTACACCACTTCCTGGCATGATAATGATACGTCCATTTGCTTGATCCACTAATTGTTTGATCAAAGGAAGCGCATTGGTTACATTAGGTACTTGACCACTTGTTAAAATACGATGACAACCCGTTGCTATAATATCTTCTAGTCCCTGTATGGGGTCAGCACACCTGTCAAACGCGCGATGAAAACTTACTTGCATGGGTTGTGCTAAGGCAACTAATTCCGTTGTTCTAATTTTATCAATACTGCCATCTGAATTTAATAATCCGATGACTACTCCTTTAAATCCCAATTCCTTAGCGATTAGGACATCCTGTTTCATGATTTGAAATTCGATATCCGTATATAAAAAATCGCCGCCTCTTGGTCGTATAATTGGGAAAACTGGGACTTTTTGTTGTTTTGACATTGCTAATAAACTGCCATAGGATGGGGTAGTCCCCCCTTCATTTGGATTTTCACAAAGTTCGATTCTGTCTGCCCCAGCATGTATTGCATCCAAAGCGGATTGAACAGTAAATACAGCAATTTCTAAAATGATTTTTGACATAATTTAAACAAGATATGTACGAATTAATCTAATGATTTTGATTCGTGTAATTTATTGCCTTCGTTTGTATGAACTGCAAAATTAAATCCTTTGTGAAGAGAATAAGAACCAAAATCGCCATTTTTATTCACCGCAATAAAACATATTTGAATGTCCTTCGCTTTTTCTTTTTTTATTCTATTGATACGTTCCACTATTATCTTGCAGGCTTCAGTAGGTGATTTACCCTGTCTCATTTGTTCTACCACAGCACTCGCGCCTGCAACTCTAATTACATCTTCCCCTTGACCTGTGGCAACTACCGCACCCACTTCATTGTCAACATATAATCCAGCACCAATAACAGGGGAGTCCCCCACACGACCGCGCATTTTAAAACCAGCACCACTGGTAGTGCAAGAGCCGCTTAAATTACCATGAATATCTAATGCAATCATACCAATCGTATCATGATTCCATTCGCCGTTACTTAAACGATNCGGAGCCATTTTGTTTGCATCCAATTGACTGATTGCATTTTTGCGTTCAATATTGATGACAGGTTTGTATTCAGATTTTTTTAACCAATTATTATATGAATTTTTTGCATCCTTTGATAATTCACCAGACTCTAATTTAAATCCTTGTTCGATGGCAAATTGTTGGGCACCTTCACCTACCAACATTACATGTGGTGTTTTTTCCATCACGCGACGTGCCACTGAAATTGGATGTTTGATACGTTCTAAAAATGCTACACTACCGCAATTAAATTCATGATCCATGATTGATGCATCTAAGGTTACATGACCATCTCTATCTGGATTCCCATTTAAGCCAACACAGCAATTCATTTCATCTTCGATTACCATTACACCTTTTTCAACTGCGTCAAGTGCTTTACCACCAACACCTAGTATCGTCCAAGCACCTGCATTTGCAGCAATACCTGCATCCCA
>JGI25910J50241_10001006_pt1 | contig 9949 bp, 9 predicted proteins | sample LauGreSBDMM110SN_3_FD_50241 | JGI IMG/M metagenome (IMG submission 50241) | reverse complement strand
TAATGTGTCCGTTATTCAAAGTGATAATGCAGTTTTAAATGCTCATTTGGATACAAATCACGTCTATCTAAAAAAAACCAAAGAAGCTTTAGTAAATTTAGTAGAGGTGTTGAAAATCCTAAAGTATGACAAAGAATTCATCAAGCAAATTCCGTTGTTAAAAACATATTTTTCACTGAAAAAGAATGGTTTTTTATTAATTTTAAAACCATTCTTTTGGTGCATTAAACCTACTTTGTTTTCGTGTTTAAAATCGGGATTTTTTTTCTTATGGATGTTTGATATGTATAAATTAATCGAATTTTCAAGAATACAATCTGTCAAGTAAGCTTACCAACTTTTGTTTTTCTTTTTCCCAATTTTCAATCTTTGCGGCCTCTAAACAATTTTCGCTCATTCGCTTTAATTCCTTTGGATGCTCTTTTAAATAATTAATTCCAGCAGCAATGGCTTGAGAAGTAACAGTAGTTATAGATATCCCAATTTGGTATTTTTGAATTAAAGATGTTATTTCAATTAATTCTGAACTTAAAATAGGTGTGCCAGCATGCATGTAGTCGAATAATTTATTTGGAAGTGCAAGCTCGTAGTTCTTACTTTTTGGTTTGTCAATTGCCAATCCAACGTCTGCCAATTCTGTAAAACCCATTAATTCAGTATATGGTCTTTTTTCAAAGAAAAACACGCTGTTTTCTAAGCCCTCATGTAGCACCATTTTTTTTGCCAAGGGAATTACATCGCCATTTCCTACAATTAATAACGAAACATTCTCTAGTAAATGCATAGAAAGAATAGCTTCTTCAATTCCTCTTTCAATATTTAAACCGCTGCCTTGAATTATACAGTAAAGTTATTTTTTGGAATACCAATTTTTTCCTTTTGAAGTGCTGAGATTCTTTCGTAATAAAATGGAACATTTCTGATAACAGTAATATCTTTTCCGTAAAGTGCTTTGTAAATACTAGCAATTGATTCATTTACAGTAATAATAAAGTTTAGTTTTGGAAAAATAAAGCGCTCAATTAGTAACCAGAAATAGCGAATTCTTTTTCTATTTATTAATTCTGGAGCTTCCGTAAATAACTCATGTGAATCATAAATTAATTTAGTGTTCCTAGAGAATTTCTTAGCACAATAATTTGCTAAAAGAGTGTCAAGATCATTTGAGTATAAAACATCTTTTTTTTTGAAAAGTAAAAATAAAAAAGGCGCAAATTATATTCCATGTAAAAAAAGGCCCCTTTTTGAAAGAATAGCTTAAATCTTTTACAGGGATATTCACGGTTTTCTAAGTCAATGCTGTCTGATTTTATGCGACCAACAAGAACGACCTCAAATCCATACTCTAAAAGGGCTTTACATGTTCTATCTACACGGTTATCCGTTGACAAATCACTTGTAACTGAAACAATTATTTTTTTCATTGAGCTAATACAAAAGTAGTAAAATGAGTTCCATCAAGAACCAAGCTTGACTTTTTAAATAAATTATGGCAATATTTTTTGAAAAAGACTTTGTCATACAAAAAAGTTTCGTATATTTGCAATCCGAAATTTAGGTTTCGGCTTAAAGAAACGTTCTTTATTTAACGAAAATATCATTTGCCGATGTAGCTCAGTTGGCCAGAGCAGCTGATTTGTAATCAGCTGGTCGGGGGTTCGAATCCCTCCATCGGCTCATGAAGTTGGGGAGATACTCAAGCGGCCAACGAGGGCAGACTGTAAATCTGCTGGTTACACCTTCGCAGGTTCGAATCCTGCTCTCCCCACAGAAAGTTTTTAAAAGCGGGAGTAGCTCAGTTGGTAGAGCTTCAGCCTTCCAAGCTGAACGTCGCGAGTTCGAGTCTCGTCTCCCGCTCATATTCCATTGAGCGCCGGTGTAGCTCAGGGGTAGAGCGCTTCCTTGGTAAGGAAGAGGTCACGAGTTCAATTCTCGTCATTGGCTCAAGAAGAAGAAATTTATCCGTAAGACGGATTTTTTATATAGAATAAGTATTAACTAAGTAACAAAAAAAACAAAAAATGGCTAAGGAAAATTTTGATCGTTCCAAACCACACGTTAACATTGGTACCATTGGACACGTTGACCACGGAAAAACTACATTGACTGCTGCAATCTCTAGCGTATTAGCTTCTAAAGGATTGGCACAAGTTCGTGACTTCTCATCTATTGATAATGCTCCTGAAGAGAAAGAGCGAGGAATTACAATTAACACATCTCACATCGAGTATCAAACTGTTGCGCGTCACTACGCTCACGTTGACTGTCCAGGTCACGCGGATTACGTAAAGAACATGGTAACAGGTGCTGCTCAAATGGACGGTGCAATATTAGTTGTAGCTGCAACAGATGGTCCAATGCCTCAAACACGAGAGCACATTCTTCTTGGAAGACAAGTTGGTGTTCCTCGTTTAGTTGTTTTTATGAACAAAGTTGACATGGTTGATGACGAAGAGTTGTTAGAGCTTGTTGAAATGGAAGTTCGTGAATTACTTTCTTTCTATAAATATGATGGAGACAATGCTCCAGTTATTCAAGGATCTGCATTAGGTGCGTTGAATGGTGAAGCTAAGTGGGTAAAAGCAATCGAAGATTTAATGGATGCTGTTGATACATATATCGAATTACCTCCACGTGAAATTGATAAACCGTTTTTGATGCCAGTAGAGGATGTATTTACGATTACAGGTCGTGGTACAGTTGCAACTGGTCGTATTGAGACAGGAATCATAAACTCTGGAGAAGGTGTTGATATTCTTGGAATGGGTGACGAAAAATTAACGTCAACTGTTACAGGTGTTGAGATGTTCCGTAAAATCCTTGATAGAGGTGAAGCTGGTGACAACGTTGGTTTGTTATTACGTGGAATTGAAAAAGCTCAAATTAAAAGAGGAATGGTTATTTGTAAGCCAGGTTCAACAACACCTCATGTTGAGTTTAAAGCTGAAATTTATGTTTTGAAAAAAGAAGAAGGTGGACGTCACACTCCATTTCAAAATAAATACCGTCCGCAATTCTATTTCCGAACTACAGACGTAACAGGAGAAATTTTGTTAGGAGAAGGTCGTGAAATGGTTATGCCAGGTGATAACGTTTCAATTAATGTAAGATTAATAGTTCCTGTAGCAATGGATAAAGGACTTCGTTTTGCAATCCGTGAGGGTGGAAGAACTGTTGGTGCTGGTCAGGTTACAGAGATAGTAAAATAAATAATAACATAGTTTAAAGTTAGGGGAATTGAAAAATTCCCCTTTTTAAACGGGTGTAGCTCAGCTGGTAGAGTGGTGGTTTCCAAAACCATTGGTCGTGGGTTCGAATCCTACCGCCCGTGCTGAAATAAAATAAAATACGTGTTTAAAATAAAATCATATTTTCAAGAGACTTACCACGAAATGGTTCACAATGTAACGTGGCCTACTTGGCAAGAATTACAGAATAATACAATTCTAGTAGTTGTAGCATCTATTTTAATCTCATTAACAATTTTTGCGATGGATTTTCTTTTCGGTATTTCTGGTGAAGAAGATGCAACGTGGAAAGGATTAATCGGATTTATTTACGGAATTTTCTAAGGATAAAGACATGGGAGAAATAGTTAAAAAATGGTACGTTATTCGTGCTGTTAGCGGTAAAGAAAAGAAAGTAAAAGAATATCTTGAATTAGAAATTTCTCGTATGAAGTTGGGAGATTATGTGAACCAAATTTTAATACCTATGGAAAAGGTTTTTAAAATTCAAAATGGTAAAAAAGCACTGAAAGAAAAAGTGTTTTTACCAGGTTATGTAATAATTGAAGCGGCACTAGTTGGAGAAGTAAAACACGTAATAAAAGGAATTCCAAATGTAATTGGGTTTTTAGGCACTGTAAAAGGTGGTGAACCAGTTCCAATGAGAATGACAGAAGTAAATAGAATTATTGGTAAAGTAGATGAATTAGCCGAACATGAAGAAGAAATGAAAGTTCCTTTTATTGTTGGCGAGCCTGTTAAGGTAATTGATGGTCCTTTTAATAATTTCACTGGCGTTGTTGATGAAATCAACGAGGACAAGAAAAAGTTAAAAGTGATGGTCAAAATTTTTGGCAGAAAAAATCTTTTGGAACTTAGCTATATGCAGGTTGAAAAAGATTCTTAAAATGTATTAACCGTAGAAGTGTGCTGATGATTAAAGCTTCCCATCAATTATAGCGCACGTTTGACTACATAAATTGAATATATATGGCTAAAGAAGTAGCAGCGTTGATCAAATTGCAGATCAAAGGAGGCACAGCCAACCCAGCACCACCAATTGGACCTGCATTAGGTGCAAAAGGTGTAAACATCATGGAGTTCTGTAAGCAGTTTAATGCTAGAACACAAGATAAAATGGGGAAAGTTGTACCGGTTGTTATCACTGTTTACGGTGATAAATCTTTTGATTTTGTTTTAAAAACCCCACCCGCAGCAGTTCAAATTATTGAACATTCTAAAATCAAAAAAGGTTCTTCTGAACCTAATCGCGTTAAAGTTGGATCTGTTTCATGGACGCAAGTTCGTGCGATTGCTGAAGATAAAATGCCTGATTTAAATTGTTTTACTGTTGATTCAGCAATGCGGATGGTAGCAGGTACTGCTCGAAGTATGGGCGTTACAATTAAAGGTGGTGAGGCACCAAAATCCAAAAAATAGTGTTATGAAGAGAATTTCGAAAAAAAGAAAAGAGATTCTAGCCAAGTATGACTTGACTAAAATCTACACTCTGACAGAAGCCTGTGATTTGGTAAAGGGAATCTCCACTACTAAATTTGACGCTTCCGTAGATATTTGTGTACGACTAGGAGTTGATCCTCGTAAAGCAAATCAAATGGTTAGAGGCACAGTGGCTTTGCCGCATGGAACTGGAAAGGATATTAAAGTACTTGTACTTTGTACTCCCGACAAGGAAAATGAAGCGAAGGAAGCGGGTGCTGATTTTGTTGGACTTGATGATTTCATTGAAAAAATCAAAGGTGGTTGGACAGATATTGATGTTATTATTACAATGCCTTCAGTTATGGGTAAGGTTGGTGCACTTGGACGTGTTTTAGGTCCTCGTGGATTAATGCCAAATCCAAAAACGGGTACTGTAACAATGGATGTTGGAAAAGCAGTGCAAGAAGTGAAAGCTGGAAAGATTGACTTTAAGGTTGATAAATACGGTATTATTCACTCTTCAGTTGGTAAAGTAAGTTTTGATGGTGATAAAATTTGTGATAACGCAAATGAATTAATCTTGTCTCTTCTTAAATTGAAACCATCTGCTGCAAAAGGAACATACATCAAATCAATTTATATAAGTTCAACAATGAGTCCTGGTATTCAAATTGACGCCAAGTCTGTTAATGCTTAATATTTAAAAAAATGAATAGAATAGAAAAAGCAAAGTATATAGATGATTTAACTGCTGAATTAACAGCAAATAATATTATCTATTTAACAGATACTGCAGAACTTACAGTTGAAACAGTGAATACATTACGAAGAAGATGCTTTCAAGCAAATATTAAAATTCGTGTTGTAAAAAATGCACTGCTTCAAAAAGCAATGGAACGTGTAGAAGGAAAGAATTTTGAAGGTCTTTATGACACTTTAAAAGGAGCAACTTCTATTATGTTAAGTGATGTTGCAAATGTTCCCGCAAAATTAATTCAAGATTTTCGTAAGAAAAACGCGAAACCAATTTTAAAAGGAGCATACATTGACGAAGCAATTTTTATCGGTGATCATCAATTACTAATTCTTGAATCTTTGAAAAGCAAAGAAGAATTGGTTGGAGAAATCATTGGATTATTGCAGAGTCCTGCTAAGAATGTATTATCTGGACTTCAAAGTGCTGGTGGCAAAATCGCTGGCATTCTTAAAACGCTCGAACAACGGGCATAATTATTATTTATTAAACCTTTTTTAAAAAAAATAAAATAAAATGGCTGATTTAAACAAAATTGCAGAAACATTAGTAAACCTTACAGTTAAAGAAGTAAGTGAGTTGGCAACAATTCTTAAAGATGAATATGGTATCGAACCTGCGGCTGCGGCTCCAGTTATGATGGCTGGCGGTGCTGCTTCTGGTGGTGGTGAAGAAGCTGCTGCTGAGAAAACTGAATTCGATGTTATCCTTAAGTTTGGTGGACCTAACAAATTACAAGTTGTTAAGCTTGTAAAAGAACTTACTGGTAATGGATTAAAAGAATCTAAAGATCTAGTTGATGCTGCTCCATCTACATTGAAAGAAGGAGTTTCCAAAGATGAGGCTGAAGGCTTAAGAAAGTCTTTAGAAGAAGCTGGAGCTGAAGTTGAGATTAAATAATCTTTAAATATTTACAGGATAGGCAGCACATTTAGTGTCTGCCTACTCCTGTTTTTAAGCAATTACCTGAGTTAATAATTTCCAATTACTAAAAAATAAAAGCATTGGCAACATCAAATAATTCAACCAGAATTAACTTTGCGTCAAGCAAAAACCAGTTTGAATATCCAGATTTTTTGGAAATTCAGTTAAAATCCTTCAAAGAGTTCTTTCAATTAGAAACTACTCCCGAAAATAGAGACAGCGAAGGCCTCTTCAAAGTGTTTGCGGAAAATTTTCCGATAACAGATACAAGAAATCAATTCGTATTAGAATTTTTGGATTATTTTATTGATCCACCAAGATATTCTATTGCAGAATGTATTGAGCGCGGCTTGACTTACAGCGTGCCTCTTAAAGCAAAATTAAAATTATACTGTACTGATCCGGAGCATGAGGATTTTGAAACAATTGTTCAGGATGTATATTTAGGTACAATTCCTTATATGACTCCGAAAGGTTCATTCGTTGTGAATGGAGCAGAACGTGTGATTGTTTCTCAATTACATCGTTCTCCAGGTGTATTCTTTGGTCAAAGTCGTCACGCAAATGGCACAAAACTTTATTCTGCAAGAATAATTCCTTTTAAAGGTTCATGGATAGAATTTGCTACAGATATTAATAATATCATGTATGCCTATATCGATCGTAAAAAGAAACTTCCTGTTACAACTTTATTCAGAGCCATTGGTTATGAAACAGATAAGGATATCTTAGAAATATTTGGACTTGCTGATGAAATTAAAATTAGTAAAGCAAACATAAAAAAATTAGTAGGTAGAAGACTAGCTGCAAGAGTTTTAAAAACTTGGATAGAAGATTTTGTAGATGAGGATACAGGAGAAGTTGTTTCTATTGAAAGAAATGAAGTTATTCTTGATCGTGAGATTGTAATTGGTGATGAGCACTTAGACTTAATCATGGATTCTGGAGCAAAATCTGTTATTCTTCACAAAGAAGATGCTAATTCTACGGATTTTACAATTATCTATAATACCTTACAAAAAGACGTTTCCAATTCTGAAAAAGAAGCGGTAGAACATATTTATCGACAATTAAGGAATGCAGATCCGCCCGACTATGAAACTGCTAAAGGTGTTTTTGAAAAATTATTTTTCTCAGATGCACGTTATGACTTAGGAGAAGTTGGTCGTTTCCGTTTAAATAAGAAATTAGGACTTGACAATTCTGAACAGTCTCGTGTTCTTACAAAAACAGATATTATAAACATCATTAAATACCTTATTGAATTGATTAATTCAAAAGCGGATATTGATGATATTGACCATTTATCAAATCGTCGAGTAAGAACAGTTGGTGAACAATTGTATTCTCAGTTTGGAGTTGGTTTATCTCGAATGGCACGTACAATCCGTGAACGAATGAATGTTCGTGATAACGAGGTTTTTACACCAATCGACTTAATTAATGCAAAAACTTTGTCTTCGGTTATTAATTCATTTTTTGGAACAAATCAATTGTCTCAATTTATGGATCAAACGAATCCACTTTCGGAGGTAACTCACAAACGTCGTCTTTCTGCCCTAGGGCCAGGCGGACTTTCACGTGAAAGAGCTGGATTTGAGGTACGAGATGTACATTATACGCACTATGGTCGTTTGTGTACAATTGAAACGCCAGAAGGACCAAACATTGGATTGATTTCTTCGCTTTGTGTTTTTGCAAAAGTAAATAAGTTAGGTTTCATTGAAACTCCTTATAGAAAAGTTGAAAACGGAAAAGTTTCTTTAAATGATACGCCAATTTATTTGGCTGCTGAAGAGGAAAACTCAAAAATTATTGCTCAAGCTATTGAGAATATTGATGATAAAGGAAATTTCTTGTCAGATCTTGTAAAAGCTCGATTTGAAGGTGATTTCCCCGTTGTAACTCCAAAAGCACTTCATTTAATGGATGTTGGTGCCAACCAAATTGCATCGATTGCAGCCTCTTCTATTCCATTCTTGGAGCATGATGACGCGAATCGTGCTTTGATGGGATCAAACATGCAGCGTCAAGCGGTTCCGCTTCTTCGTCCGAATTCTCCAATTGTTGGAACAGGAATTGAGCGTTTAGTAGCTCGTGATTCTCGTGTTCTAATAAACGCTGAAGGTAATGGAACTGTAGAATATGTAGATGCAAATGAAATTATCATTCGTTACGATTGGAATGCTGAAGATAAATTAGTGAGTTTTGACAGTGAAGTAATTCATTACAAGCTTACTAAATTCATGAAAACAAACCAAAGTACGTGTATCAACTTGAAACCGATTGTACAAAAAGGCGATAGAGTTGAAAAAGGACAGGTTCTTTGTGAAGGATTTGCAACGCAAAAAGGCGAATTAGCTCTTGGTCAAAATTTAAAAGTGGCATTCATGCCTTGGAAAGGTTATAATTTTGAGGATGCGATTGTAATTTCTGAAAAAGTTGTTCGTGATGATATCTTTACTTCTGTTCACATTGATGAATATTCTTTGGAAGTGCGCGACACAAAACGTGGAATGGAAGAATTAACTTCTGATATTCCAAATGTTAGTGAAGAAGCTACAAAAGATTTAGATGAAAATGGATTGATTCGAATTGGAGCAGAAATAAAAGAAGGAGATATTTTAATAGGAAAAATTACACCAAAAGGTGAAACAGATCCGTCTCCTGAAGAAAAATTACTTCGTGCGATTTTTGGTGATAAAGCTGGTGATGTAAAAGATGCATCTTTGAAAGCTGGACCATCTCTTCGTGGAGTTGTAATTGAAAAGAAATTATTTTCTCGGGCAATTAAAGATCGTAAATCTAAAAATCATGATAAACCCGTTCTTGAAACTATTGATGCTGAATACCACAAAGATTTTGCTGATTTAAAAGAGAAATTGGTAGATAAGTTAATTCAAATTCTTGGCGAAAATAAAGCCAATGGTGTTTTTAATAACTTTAAAGAAGAATTAGTTAAAAAAGGAACTAAATTTTCAAATAAGGCATTAATTTCATTGGATTATTCAATTGTTAATCCACTTAACTGGACAAGTGATGCTACTATAAACCAATTGGTTAGTCGTGTTATTCATAATTTTAACATCAAATCAAATGATCTTTTAGGTAACTACAAGCGTCGAAAATTCCATATCTCTGTTGGTGATGAACTTCCTGCAGGAATTGTAAAATTAGCGAAAGTGTATGTTGCCAAAAAACGTAAGTTAAAGGTAGGTGATAAAATGGCGGGACGTCATGGTAATAAGGGTATTGTAGCAAATATTGTTCGTGCTGAAGATATGCCATTCCTTGCCGATGGAACTCCTGTTGATATAGTTTTGAATCCGCTTGGTGTACCTTCACGTATGAACCTTGGTCAAATTTATGAAACTGTTCTTGGTTGGGCAGGTGAGAAGTTAGGCATCAAGTTCGCAACGCCTATTTTTGATGGTGCAACACCTGACGAAATCAATGATTGGACGGATAAAGCAGGTGTGCCAAGATCTGGTAAAACCTATTTGTATGATGGTGGAACTGGAGAACGTTTCCATCAACCAGCGACTGTAGGAATAATTTACATGTTGAAATTATCACACATGGTAGATGATAAAATGCATGC
>JGI25910J50241_10001000_pt1 | contig 9981 bp, 9 predicted proteins | sample LauGreSBDMM110SN_3_FD_50241 | JGI IMG/M metagenome (IMG submission 50241) | reverse complement strand
TGTATAAAGCCTATCCCCAAGCAGGGCAAGCACGAACATTGATGTATGCGGATGAACTTCCAAGTGGAAATTTAATGCCAGGAAGAAGTGGCACATTTCAAACACCGCAAATTACAGTTGCAGGGCCAAGTCAAATGGCGCAGAGAAGTGTGGCTTTACATGAATTGCAACATGGTGTGCAACAAAGAGAAGGATTTGCCCGAGGTGGCAATCCTGGCTTGTTTCAGCCAAATGATGTTTTTAGTGTCAAAGCTTTGGAAGATGCCGCAATCATTGACAAGTTGATGCGGGGTTCAAATCTCAGCCAATTGGAAGCCAAGCAAAGATTTGAGAAACTTTTTGAAAGAAGCGCCGAGCCAGGGGCATTTGCCGCACTAGAACGAGTGGGAACGGGCAAAGAACTGGACGCAGCCAGGGATGCGGCACGGCTTGCTGACAAGCCATACGAATCTTATAGGCGCTTGGCTGGTGAGGCTGAAGCAAGGGCAGTACAAAAACGCAGAAACATGACTGACGAGCAAAGAAAAGCAGAATTTCCATTGCAAAGTTATGATGTGCCCATAAAAGAATTGATTTTTAGATAAGCCAACTCAACAAAAATTACTTTTAATTATAAAGACTTAGGATTGGAATCAAATGGCAGAGCGAGGCGCACAAGTAGGTAACCAGAACGCTGCGAAAAGCAGGATGTTCTATGACAAATTGCGCCTTGTCTTAACCACTGAGCCGCACCGCCTAAGAAGCATTGCCGAACAGTTGGTAAGCCAAGCCGAAGCGGGTGAACCCTGGGCCATTAAAGAGATCATCGACAGGATGGACGGCAAGGCAATACAGGCAACGACCATTGAAAACGCTGATGGGTCGCCATTGCTGGGTGGGATTCAAGTCACATTCATTAAGCCCAATGAGTGATGTTTCTGACGCAATTGCAAGGGCAGAGTTCCCTGTAAAGCTGCAAGGGCTGTTTCAGAAGTCCCGTTACAAGGTTCTATATGGTGGGCGGGGCGGGGCAAAGTCTTGGGGAATAGCTAGGGCATTGCTTATCCTGGGGGCAAAGAACCCCATCCGCATCCTGTGCGCCCGAGAGTTCCAGACCAGCATCAGGGATTCTGTGCATAAACTGCTGTGCGACCAGATTGAAAGCCTTGGACTGCTGGGGTTCTATGAGATTACCCAAGCCAGCATCAGGGGTCGCAACGGCACAGAATTCAGCTTTATTGGCCTAAAAAACAATCCGACTAACATTAAATCGTATGAAGGCGTGGACATTTGCTGGGTTGAAGAAGCCCAGACCACTAGCCGTTTATCGTGGAACATCCTAATTCCAACCATTCGCAAAGGCGGGTCAGAGATATGGATTTCCTTCAACCCTGAGTTGGAGACAGACGAAACTTACCAACGTTTTGTGGCAAATCCTCCAGAGGATTGCATCACTATGCGGGTGAATTGGTCAGATAACCCTTGGTTTCCCGAAACCCTGCGCTTGGAAAAAGACTCGCTAAAGCAAAGGGATGAAGAAGCATATAACCAAGTTTGGGAGGGTTTATGCCGCCAAACCGTAGACGGGGCAATCTTTGCCAAGGAAATGCAACAGGCCGAGAAGGATGGGCGCATTACCAAAGTGCCCTATGACGCAACCAAACCTGTTCATGCCGTGTTTGACTTGGGTTGGTCAGATAGCACTGCCATATGGTTCTTGCAGTTTGTGGGTATGGAGACAAGGCTAATCCGATACATTGAGGATGCCCAGAAAACCATCAGTTATTACTTGGCGACCATGCAAACCTATGGGTATGTATACGATACCGTTTGGCTACCCCATGACGCTGAAAACAAGACCTTGGCAGCGGCTGGGCGGTCAATTGATGACATTGTGAGGGCAGCAGGGTACAAGACCACCATATTGCCCAGAGTTCCGATTTTGGACTCTATCAACGCAGCCAGGACAATATTCCCGAACTGTTACTTTGACCGCGAACATACCGCCGATGGGCTGGCTTGCCTGAGACATTACAGGTATGAGGTTGACCCAGACACGGGGCAATTCAGCCGCAACCCATTGCACGACCATTATTCCCACGGGGCAGATGCCTTTAGGTATATTGGACTTATGATCAAAGAACCCACTAAACGCAAAAAGCAAATGGTTGCCACAGCGGGTTCATGGATGGGCTAGATGGAACGAAACGACATTACCCCAAACGTTTTACAGTCAGAGTTTGATTACTCTGATGGCAATTTGATATGGAAGAAATCAAAAGGCCGAGCCAAAAAAGGCAACATTGCGGGTCGTAAGGTTAAGGATGGTTATCTGCAAACCTGCGTGAACAAGGTCAGATTGCTCAATCACCAAATTGTTTTTATGATGTTTCATGGGTATATTCCCAAGGAAATCGATCACATAAACCGCAATGTAAGCGACAATAGAATCGAAAACTTACAAGAAACAACCCGATCTGCGAATTTACGCAATCGAAAAACATGGACATGGGGTAAATAACATGGCTTACCAAGATGCAGACGGCGCAAACGCCAAGATTAACGAAGCGATCAAGTTCTGGCGCTTGGTCAATGATTCGGACTCTACAAACCGAGCCGAGGCGCTGAACGACATTAAATTTGCCGCTGGTGACCAATGGCCCGTTGAGATTCAGAATAGCCGCAATCTGGAAAGCCGCCCTTGTCTGACGATTAACAAGATTGATGCCTACATCCGACAGGTGACCAACCAGCAGCGCCAACAGCGCCCACGCATCAAGGTTCACCCCGTCAATAACCTTGCCGACTACAAGATTGCCCAGGTCATTGAGGGCATCACCCGTCACATTGAGGTCAATTCCAGCGCCGACACTGCTTACGACACCGCATTTGACTATGCCGTGCGGATGGGCTGGGGCTACTGGCGCATCAACTACAAGTATGTGCGGGAAGATTCTTTCGACCAAGAAATCTACATTGATGCCGTTGAAAACCCATTCACTGTCTACTTTGACCCCAACAGCGTCAGGCCAGATGGGTCGGATGCCGAGCGATGCCTGATCACAACGGTGCTGGACAAGAAGATATTTCGGGAAATGTACCCAGGTGCAAACGATGGGGCTAACTTTCAGCAACGCAGCACAGGGGATGACACCTCTGCATGGGTGACCAAAGAGGATATTCGCATTGCCGAGTATTTTTACATTGAGCGTGAACGTGCCAAGCTGTATTTGTTGAGTGACGGCACAACGTCTTTTGGGGACAGCGCCAACTTCTTCCAACGGGTTGAGGCCGCAAAGTTGACTGTGGTTGATGAACGGGACTCATTCCGCAAGGCCGTGAAATGGGTCAAGATGACCGCAATGGAAGTGTTAGAGGAAAAGACCTGGGCGGGGAAATATATCCCTGTTGTGCCTTGTTATGGCGCACAAGTCATTGTGGATGACAAGCGCAAGAAATACGGTCTGGTGAGGTTTGCCAAAGACCCCCAGCGGATGTACAACTTCTGGCGCACCAGCATGACCGAATCGGTTGCGCTTGCACCCAAAGCCAAATGGTTGCTGGCAGAAGGCCAAGACGAGGGCCACGAAAACGAATGGGCAATGGCTAACATCAAGTCAATGCCTGTGCTGAGATACAAGCAAAAGGACATAGAAGGCGTACCAGCGCCAGCACCCCAAAGACTGCAACCCGAGCCGCCACCCGCAGGAATTATGGAAGCGGCAGGGGCAATTTCTGCTGATTTGCAAATGGTGCTGGGCATCATGGACCCCAATCAATTGCCATCTGGGAATATCTCAGGCAAGGCATTGCAGGGCCAACAGAATCAGGTTGATCTGTCTAACTTCCATTTTTACGACAATTTGACCCGTTCCATTGCTCAAACTGGGCGCATTATTCTTGACCTAATACCCAAGATTTACGACACCCAACGGGTAATGCGGATTATTGGGTCAGATGGTCAGCCCGACATGACCACGATTAACGAGGCCAACGAGATTGGCGAGGTCTTAAACGATGTGACTGTGGGTGAATACGATGTGGTGATGGACACAGGCCCAGGATTCCAGACAAAGCGCCAACAAGCGGTGGAATCCATGATGCCTTTGCTGACAAGCAACGCTGAATTGTTCAATATTGCGGGGGACTTGGTATTTAGAAACATGGACTTCCCAGGCGCTGATGTAATCGCTGACCGCCTTGCCGCCATGAACCCAATGGCAAACATTGACGAAAAATCCGATATACCGCCCGAGGCCCAGATGCGCTTGGCACAGTCTGAGCAGATGATTCAGCAACTGCAACAGCAATTGCAAGCGGCTGGTTTGGAGATCAATAACAGGGCACAAGTGGCCCAGATCAAAGAGGAAGGCGCAACTAGACGCAAGCTGATGGATGTGACCGCACGGGCGCATAACACAGAAACAATGGCAGAGGTTCGGGTAAATGACCAGAATACCCGAAGCATTACCAGCCAAAACAAGACCGAAATTGATGCCCTGGTCAAAATCCTGCTGGCAAGAATGTCACCTGATCAATTGATGGGCGAAATTGAGCGATTGAATGCAGAACAATTCCAATATGCCAATATTGCCGCCCAGGATATTAGCCACCAACCCAATCCCTTTATTCAACAAATGCCGCAATAATTGACATTGACATGATTTCGGGTAATATTGCCCAAACCTTACCAGTTGGGTCAACTGGGTAAATCCTTGGAGTAATCCATGTCTGAAGTGCAAGAAGCACCAAAAGTTGCCGCTAACGTGGTGACAAGTGAAAATTTAGCTGAGTTCAACGCCAAGAAGATGGGTTTAGCTGATAGAGCGCCTGTCGAGGCTGTGGTTGAGAAAACTCCCACAGAGCCGACAGAAACGCAAAGCCAGAGTGAACCGCTTGGGGAAGATGAAGCGACAGCGACAGAGGAAAGAAAACGCAATCCAAAGTTGGAATTGAGGTTTGAAAAGATAACCAAGCAACGCGAGGAAGCTAGGCAAGAAGCCAAGCGGGAACGGGAAGCACGGGAATCTTTAGAGGCCAAGGTCAGGGAATTAGAAGGTCGGGCAAAGCCGCAAGCAGAAACCCAACCAACTGGTGAACCCAAACCAGAGAATTTCTCCGATATGTATGAATACGCCAAGGCGTTGACAGACTATCGAGTTGAACAGAGGATGGGCGAGGAAAAGCAGAAGGAAGCACAGGCTAAACAGCAAGCCGAACGGGAAAAGGTGATAAACGCCTGGACTGATCGGGTTAAAGCTGCCAAGTCTGAGATGCCTGATTTTGACGATATGGTTGGGTCTGCTGACGTTGTTGTGAGCAACGAGGTGCGGGACGCAATCTTTGAATCAGATGTAGGGCCGAGAATTCTGTATCACCTTGCCGAGAATCCCGAGTTTGCAGAGAAACTCTCAGGCATGACCGTGGCATCGGCCTTACGAAGCATTGGAAAGCTAGAGGCCCAGTATGAAAAGACTGAGCCAACATCTAAGACTGTTGTTGGGAAAAGTAAAGCGCCAGCGCCGATTAACCCAATCAGATCGGCGGCAAACGGCAGAGATGTACCCCTTACCAGCGATGGTAAATTTGAAGGGTCATATCAAGCCTATAAAGCCGCACGAATGGCAGGGCGAATCCGCTAAATCAATCTTTTTTTAAGGAAATGAAATGAGCAACAATCTGCTTACCATCTCCATGATCACCAACGAAGCGTTGATGGTCTTGGAAAACGAGTTGACCTTCTCCAGCGAAGTTGACCGCAACTATGACGATCAATTTGCCGTTAGCGGCGCAAAGATCGGTAACACCCTAAACGTTCGCCGTCCTGGTCGTTTCATTGGAACTACTGGCCCAGCATTGAACGTTGAGGATTTCAACGAGACTTCTGTGCCTGTCACTTTGACCACGCAGTTTCACGTTGATACCCAGTTCACCACGCAAGATTTGGCCTTGTCATTGGATATGTTCTCTGACCGAGTGCTGAAACCCGCTGTGGCTGCTGTTGCCAACAAAATCGACTTTGACGGTCTGACGATGGCAAAGAACAACACCGCCAACATCGTTGGTACGGCTGGCACTCCCCCAACCTCCTTGCTCACCTACTTGACCGCTGGTGCGTATTTGGACAGCGAGGGCGCACCCCGTGACGGTCGCCGTTCATGCATTGTTGAGCCTTTCACGGGCGCAACCATTGTGGACAGCTTGAAGGGTTTGTTTGTCCCATCCGATGTGATTGGCAAGCAATACCAAAAAGGCATGATGGGCCGTGACTCTGCTGGTATGAACTGGAAGATGGATCAAAACGTTGTGAACCAAACCTTTGGTTCTTACGCTAGTTTGACCCTTGCCACCAACACCACCAGCATCGGCATCAGCACGGGTTGGGCACAAACCAGCAGCGTCACCTTGGTGGCATCTTCTGCTTTGACGCTGAACCAAGGCGACACCATCCAGATCGCTGGCGTGTTTGCTGTCAACCCCCAAAACCGTAGCGCATACGGTTCGGGCAAGTTGCGTAGCTTTGTCGTGACCTCGACCACCGCTGTGGCTACTGGCGGCGGTACTGCCGTGACCGTTTCTCCTGCCATCATCACTGGTGGTCAGTTCCAGAACGTCACCATTACCACCACCAGCGCAACCGCAGTTGTGACCCCCTTCAACAACACAGGTACTGTGTCGCCCCAAAACATCGTGATGCACAAAAACGCATTCACCTTGGCTACGGCTGACTTGGAACTGCCTGATGGCGTTGTGTTTGCTGGTCGCGCAAGCGATAAGGAACTGGGCCTGTCAATGCGTGTGGTTCGTCAGTACACCATTAATAACGATTCGATTCCGACTCGCGTTGATGTGCTGTATGGCTGGGCCCCTTTGTACCCCGAACTCGCTTGCCGAGTTGCAGCTTAATTAACATTGAAAGGACTTTAATCATGTCTAATCCAGGCGCAGCAAGCACCACCACCAACCACCCCAGTAACTTGGCAACCAATCAGGCATTGCGCTTGATTGCCTCTGCCCAAGGCGTTAACCTCAATGCTGTTGCTGACACTATCGCCCCCATCTTGGTGGCTGGTAACGTCAGCGTTCAAAGCATCATTGTTGCAAACGCAAGCATCAGTTTGACCACGGCACAACTTGCCGTGTACACAGGCCCAAGCGCTACTGGCACAGCAGTGAAATCAGCATATGCGTTGTCGGGTAATAACTCGACCACCGCAGTTGTTGTAACCGCCGCAACCTCAACCGCATCGATTACGGGCACACCCCTGTATATTCGTTGCACCACCGCCCAAGGCGCTGCCGCAACCGCAGATGTATTTATCTACGGTTACGACCTGACGTTCCTGCCTTAAAACGGCATGAACTAAGTGAAAGAGCCGCCCTCAAAAGGGGTGGCTTTTTCTCTTTTGAAGCATATAATTTGATGAACTGAAAGGCCAAGCCATGTCCAATTACGCACAGATTTCTGCCACCGCAATGGTGAAGAATCAACCTGGAAAACTAAAAGGCATTTTTGTTAGCACCGTTTCCAGCACTCCCACCGTGACTGTGTACGATGCCCAGACCCCTGGCACAGATGTGAAAATCATTGATACATTCACCATGACAGCGGCGACAAATATCAATTTTTATGATGGCATCAATTGTGAAAACGGGTTGTATGTCGTAATTTCTGGAACTGCAAGTATCACGGTTTATTTCGAGTAAGCCATGACCACAGCGGTCACCCAGACCACTAATTTTGTCCCTGTGCAGGGCGTTTTTGCGCCCGAGCCTACCTTTGCCCTTCAGTATTTTGTTGGCCCTGCTGGAACGCCTTTTTATGGCCCAGAAAACGCCTCATTCACGAACATCAGCACGGTAACTGGCACGATTACCACAACCCCAACTAGCGCCACAGACATTGCCAACAAGGGCTATGTGGATTCGGTGGCGCAGGGTTTGGATGTAAAAGCATCCTGTGTTTATTCGACCACCAACAACATCACGTTGTCTGGCTTGGCAGTACAGGCGGGGGGTGATTGGGTTGCCACGCTGACCGCTGGGGATAGGATTCTGGTCAAAGATCAGACGTTGAGCCAGTTCAATGGCATATATGTGGCATCTGCCAGCACTTGGGCACGATCTGCCGACATGAATACATGGGCAGAAGTGCCATCAGCGTTCACCTTTATTGAATCTGGCACAACCCTGGCTGATACGGGCTGGGTGTGTACCTCAAACCAAGGCGGCACGATTGATGTGACCCCAATCACTTGGTCGCAGTTTTCTGGGGCTGGGTCTTACTTGGCTGGTACAGGCTTAACCCTGACAGGCAACACATTCAGCATCACCAACACAGCGGTGACTGCGGCGGCATACGGGTCGGCCTCCCAAGTGGCGACTTTCACGGTCAATTCACAAGGCCAAATTACCTTGGCGGCAAACGCCAGTATTGCTATTGCGGCATCACAGATAACCAGCGGCACGATTGACAGCGCCAGATTGTCGGGTAGTTATTCGGGCATAACTGGTTTGGGAACGCTGGGCGACTTGACGGTGACCAACACCATCACAGGGTCGGTATCGGGCAACGCTGGCACGGCTACAACGGCAACCAAGGCCACAAACATTGCGGGTGGTGCGGCTGGTTCATTGCCTTACCAAACAGCGGCAGATGTAACGGCATTTTTGGCGGCAGGGTCTAACGGTCAGGTTTTGACGTTGGCTAGTGGCGTTCCATCGTGGTCGGCTGCATCAACTGGCACAGTAACATCGGTTAGCGGTACAGGCACGGTCTCAGGCATTAGTTTGTCGGGCACTGTGACCACCACGGGCAATTTAACGTTGGGCGGCACATTGGATTTGTCTGCACCCCCTGCAATTGGCGGTACAACTGCCAACACTGTCAGAGGCACAACAATGACGGCAACGACTAAGTTTGTCGGGCCATTTTTTGAGGCTGCAACAAGTGCTGGCGGGGCTTTGCGTAATTCGGGCGGNACAAGTCAATTGTCTTGGGGCGCTGGTGGTGGTGACAACTTAACATTGAGTGTTTCTACCAATATCAATGGTGCAAATGCACAGATTGACATAAGCCCAACGGGTACGGGTCATGTTCACATGAAACCCACAGGCACAGGTGCAATTGAAATTGCCCCAACAAGCCTTGGCACGATTAACAATATGTCGATTGGTGCAACCACAGCATCAACGGGCAAATTCACCACTATTGATTTCAGCAGCACATTGGCGGTTTCGGGTGCAACGGGTTCAGCGGGGCAGGTTTTAACTTCTAATGGCGCAAGCGCCCCCACATGGACAACGCCTGTTGCCTATGCCACGGTCACAGATGACACTACCACCAATGCGGTGCGTTATCCCTTGTTTGCAGACCAAACCACGGGTAATTTAGTTACCACGCTGGTCAGTTCCACAAAGTACAACTTTAACCCCAGCACGGGATTGTTGACCGCCACAGGGTTCAGCGGTTCGGGGGCGAGCCTGACAAGTTTGCCAGCGGGTCAGCTATCGGGCACGATTCCCAGCGGTGTTTTGGGTAATTCAACTTTGTACGTTGGCACAACCGCAATTGCACTCAATCGGGCAAGTAGCGCCCAATCCCTGACAGGCGTGAATATTGATGGGTCGGCAGGGTCGGCTACGACAGCAACAACTGCAACAAACGCAACCAATGTGGCGATTACTGATGACACCAGCACAGCGGCAGAAATGTATCTGTCCTGGGTGACTACAAGCACAGGAAATTTGCCAATCAAGGTATCATCCACTAAACTCAAATTTAATCCATCCACGGGCGTTTTAACCGCTACGGGCGGGGTCACAGGGGGCACATTCTGATGTGGAAAATCTTGGAAATCCAAGCCGATGGCGATCTGATCACAGGCGCACGGTATTTCTGCGCTAAAAATGGAGTAGAAACCGAGGGCTGGTGGAAGTTTGCCGAGCCTGTGCTTACCGTTCCATTTGCTGATGTGACCGAGGATATTGTTATTGGCTGGG
>JGI25910J50241_10000992_pt1 | contig 10014 bp, 10 predicted proteins | sample LauGreSBDMM110SN_3_FD_50241 | JGI IMG/M metagenome (IMG submission 50241) | reverse complement strand
GGTTTCAATTTGGATGACGTGTTTCCACCCGACATCGAAATGAACATGGTCAACACGGTTTTGACAAATGGTGCGCGTTATTACGTTGACCACGCCCACCCAGAAGTCTCAACACCTGAATGTCGATTCGTCTCTGAGGCGGTTTTGTTCGATCGCGCCGGAGAAGAGATCGTGCGTCAAAGCATGCTTGAAGCAAAAAAGGTGTTGCCGCTNGGCGCTGAACTTGTCGCATACAAAAATAACTCTGACGGCAAAGGCAATAGCTATGGNTGCCACGAGAACTATTTACTGAGTCGCGCTGTGCCATTTGGCGAAATGGCGAGTTTGATAACGCCCCACTTTGTCACTCGCCAAATNTTCTGCGGTGCCGGAAAAGTCGGCAGCGAATTTGAAGGTATGCCAAGTTCGTCGGTTGCATTTCAACTTTCGCAACGCGCTGATTTTTTTGAAGAAGAAATTGGTTTGGAAACGACTTTGAAGCGACCGATTATCAATACACGAGACGAACCTCATTGCGACCCAGCAAAATACAGACGACTTCACGTCATAGTTGGAGACGCAAACATGAGTGAAGTCGCGACATTTCTCAAGTTAGGTACAACCGCGATTTTGTTGGCAATGATCGAGGACAAGCAACTGACAAGCGAGTTGTTTTTGGCTACACCTGTAGCAGCCATTCGACAAGTTAGCCATGATCCAACTTTGCGTCAGACAATTTTGCTGGATTCTGGAAAGACAATAACTGCACTTGAACTTCAAGAAAACCTTTGCGAGAAGGCTGAGAAATACGCAGAGCGTTTTGGTCTTGAGTCGGTGGGTGAGGAAGACGGAAAAACTATCTTGCGTCGTTGGCGCGAGGTAATTCAAGGCCTCAAGGAAGACCCTCAAACGCAAAGTCGTATCGTTGATTGGGTCGCTAAGAAGCGAATTCTTGACGGAATGGCAGATCGCCACAAATTGCGACCGACTGATCCGCGGTTAAAGACAATTGATCTGCAGTACCACGACATGCGACCTGAGAAGTGTCTGGCACTGCGTGCAAACTTGGAAAGCATCACAGAGATTGATGATGTACTTCGTGCGACGACTACACCGCCTGAAACAACTCGTGCATATTTCAGAGGCATGTGTTTGCAGAAGTGGCCCCAAGATGTAGTCGCTGCAAACTGGGACAGCGTCGTATTCGACATAGGAAAAGATCCGTTGCGCCGTGTGCCGATGATGGAGCCTCTGCGCGGCACTAAAGCCCTAACTGAGAAATTGTTTCAGCAGAGCAATACGCCAGCCGAGTTGGTTGCTCTATTGGGAGATCAAGTCTCAGGATCAAGCTTTAAGCCGAGTAATTAGCCGTGCCAAATGACTCAATTCTTTGAGTTTTACAAGTGATGTGAGGTTCGCTATGGTGCGATTATGGCTGAACGAGCTCGCAAGCAAAAAACGACTAGTGACAGAACTAATGCAGAAGAACAAGTAGAAACAAAAGTCGCACCAAAGGGAGAAAAACTTAAAGCCGAGTTGGACGACCTGTTGGATGAGATTGATGAAGTACTTGAAGCAAACGCCGAGGACTTCGTGAAGAGTTACGTGCAAAAGGGCGGGCAGTAGCCGTATCCTAAAAATATGTCAATGCCGATGTTCGCAGCCGGTTCTGACCCCGGCGCAAATTTTGGAGAACTTTTAAACGAGTTGGAATGTCGCCGTATTCGGCACATACCGAAGAAAATGACTTGAGCATTCCGCATGCGACAACTTGTGTAGCGATGCGTTGCGTAGGTGGCGTCGTAATGGCGGGCGATCGTCGAGCAACATCTGGCAATTTGATTAGTCACCGCAGTATGGAAAAGGTCGTTCAGGCCGATGACTTCAGTGGTGTCGCAATTGCTGGAGCAGCGGGACCGGCAATGGAGATGATCAAGCTTTTTCAATTGCAGCTTGAGCATTACGAAAAGGTCGAGGGCCAGACTCTTTCTTTGGAAGGTAAGGCCAATCAGCTGTCAATGTTCGTGCGAAGCAATCTGCCTGCAGCAATGCAAGGTTTGGTAGTAGTACCGATTTTCGCTGGCTTCGATCTTTTGTCGAAATCTGGTCGTCTTTGGGATTACGACGTAACCGGCGGCCGCTATGAAGAAAAAGACTTTGTAGCAACAGGTTCGGGAATGTTGCATGCCAGCACCGTGATGCGTGTGTCTTGGCGAAGAGATCTAGCAGTTGACGACGCCATAAAACTTTGCGCTCGCGCATTATGGGAAGCATCTGACGCTGACTCGGCCACAGGTGGTCCAGATGCTTTACGTGGTATTTACCCGGTTGTGGCTTCGATCACGCAAGATGGTTGGAGCGCAGTTGATGACAAGTCTCTAGCGACGATTTATAAAGAGATCGCCAAAGAAGTTGGTGCGCGATGAGCATGCCTTACTACGTACCACCAGAACAATTTATGAAAGATCGGGCAGATTATGCCCGTAAAGGAATCGCCCGTGGCAGAACACTTGTTGCCTTGCAATACGCGAATGGCATTGCGATCATTTCTGAAAACCCGTCGACAACATTGCATAAAATTAGCGAAATTTATGACCGTATTGCTTTCGCTGGAGTTGGCAAATACAACGAGTTTGATCAATTAAGAGTTGCTGGGGTTCGTGCGGCAGATCTAAAGGGTTATCAATTCTCCCGCCAAGACGTAGACGCGCGAAGTTTGACTAACCAATACGCTCAAATTCTTAGTCAGATGTTTAGTGAAGCCCCTAAACCGATGGAAGTTGAGTTACTTGTTGCCGAGATCGGTATTGATTCAAAAGGCGACCGGTTGTTTCATGTTTTATATGACGGCACAGTCTTGGATGAAAAAGGTTTTTGTGTCTTGGGCGGAGATAGCGAGTCGGTGCTGGAGCGTCTTCGTGGCACGTTTAAGAGTGAGATGACGCTCAAAGATGCCCTCAAGAGTGCGATTGCAGCGCTCTCGAGCGCGGATCGTAAGTTGTCTCACGAAGAACTTGAGGTTGCAGTGTTAGAGCGAAACGGTCGGCGCCGATGTTTCAGACGAATTGAGGACTCTGAAATTAAGTCACTCGCTGGCTAAAGGTCGTTCGTCGGTCAATTGACTAGGTTTTGAATATGGATCGTCGAATCTATGGCCTCGAAAATGAATACGGCGTCACTTGCACCTTGCGGGGTCAACGTCGACTAAGCCCCGATGAGGTTGCGCGATATTTGTTTCGTAAGGTCGTGAGCTGGGGGCGCAGTTCAAATGTGTTCCTTGAAAATGGGGCGCGACTCTATTTAGATGTCGGCTCACACCCCGAATATGCAACACCAGAATGCGATTCAATTCATGAAGTCGTTGTGCACGACAAAGCGGGTGAACGAATTCTTGAAGAGCTACTAGTTGGAGCAGAGCAACGATTGCGGGATGAAGGAATTCGCGGAACGATTTATCTTTTCAAAAACAACACCGATTCAGCTGGCAATAGTTACGGGTGCCACGAAAACTATCTGACCTCACGCAGTGATGATGTTGAAAAGTACTCAGAGGTACTGATTCCTTTTCTGGTGACACGACAGATTTTACTGGTTCGGGCAAAGTTCTGCAAACCGCTCGGGGTCCTATTTATTCGATCGCACAAAGGGCCGAACACATTTGGGAAGGTTTGAGCTCTGCGACAACTCGAAGTCGACCAATTATCAATACACGTGATGAGCCCCACGCCGATGCTGAGAAATATCGCAGACTGCACGTAATCGTGGGGGATTCAAACATGAGCGAATACACGAACTTCGTCAAAGTTGGCGCAACCTCTTGCATTCTAAAAATGATGGAAGACCCAAGTGTCGTGCTCAAAGATCTGACATTAGAAAATCAAACAAGAGCGATCCGTGAAATCAGCCATGACATCACATGCCGACGAAAGATTCGACTGGCATCAGGCCGTGAATTGTCGGCTCTTGATGTTCAACGCGAGTTACTGGATCGTGCGCTGCGATATGCGGACACGAAGAGATTTTCGCCACTTGAAATGAAGGCACTCGAGATGTGGGAGCACTGCATATCGACGATCGAGAATGATCCTTTGAAACTCAACAGAGAGGTGGACTGGGTGATCAAATATCACCTCGTTGAGGCATTCCGCAGTAAACACAAGTTGGCTCTCGACGACTCACGGGTACAACTTATTGATTTGCAGTATCACGATATTTGTCGTGACCGAGGTGTTTTTTACAAATTGCAAAAAAATGACTTGGTCGATCGAATCTGTAACGACGAAGAAATTGAAATTGCACGCGAGTTAGCACCTCAAACAACCAGGGCGAAATTGCGTGGCGACTTTATTAAGCGAGCTAAAGAGCGCAAACGGGACTACACGGTGGACTGGGTTCATTTGAAGTTGAATGACCAAGCTCAGAGAACAGTTCTTTGCAAGGATCCTTTCAAGAGTCGCGACGAACGTGTGGACAAATTGATTGCGTCACTCTGATCACTTTTCATCTCGCACTACGATGAAGCCGTGTCGGATCCTCAGATAGAACGAGAAACTCGCCGTCGGGCGCTAGCCAAAAAAGTCTTGTTTGAGTGGATAGGCGTGATTGGTTTCGCGTTTGTTGTCGCAATTTTGATTAGAACCTTCTTCTTGCAGCAGTTCTATATCGCCGGCCCAAGCATGGAGACCACGATGTTTTCTGACAATCGAGTTTTGGTTGACAAAATTTCTTATCGTGTAAGCAGTATCGATCGCGGTGATGTTGTGGTCTTTGATCGCGCAACAATGAATGGTTCAGACGTAGAACATGACGATCTCATTAAACGTGTCATCGGTCTCGGTGGTGAACGGATTGCGATCAAAAACTGTGTTGTTTTGATAAATGATGTCCCGCTTGCTGAGCCGTACCTTCCGATCCGAGACACAGAAATGGCCGATCTTTCTGCCAAGTGTGGCGTAGTGGAAATGGACGAAATTCTTTTGGAAGCAGACGAACTGTTCTTGGCCGGAGATAATCGACCTCAATCGTTTGACAGCCGAATGTTTGGCCCGATCAAAGAGAATTTAATTGTGGGCCAAGCCTTTGTTTTAATTTGGCCGCCAAATTCATGGCGAGGTCTCTAGATAAAAAATTTCAAGAAGTGAATATTTGGTTACAGGCATCAACCATTCGGTCTGACCAGTCGCTGTAGACCGCATCAACACCCATTAAAAATGCATCACGCAGTTGCTCGGTGTGTTGTAAATCCCAACTGAACGCCGCAATTTCGAACCGGTGGGCGAGGGCAACCAAGCCGCCATTCCAATCAGTGTGGTGCATGTTGAGAACATCGATTCCATACTGAGCCAAGTTCGCACAACGACGTTCTGGGCCTTCCGAAATTCTTGAAAGACGAATCGAATTTACGAATTTAAAGTTTGGATACTTCTGCTTTGAATCTCTCAGTAGCGCAATATCAGGATGGCATAAATAGATGCGCTGTTGCACGGAAGGGTCTGTAACAATGTCGGCGATCAGTCGAATTGCATCGGGGTCGCACACGTCAATCGACATCGGGTACTGATCTGCTGCGATCTCTACAAGTGATTCTAATTTTGGAATATCGCCTGGGAGCTCATCAAATTTAAGCTGCGAGATCTTCTGCTTTCTCAACCTAATGGGTACGCCGAATTTCTTAGTCGTGGGTTTGACTACGCCATCGTGATCTAATACGACTTGCCGATCTTGGGTCACCCAGCAATCTGTCTCAAGGCCAGTTGCCCCGAGTTTGAGCGCCAATTGAAATGCATCAAGAGTATTTTCGAGCGCATGAGCACTAGCGCCACGATGGGCAAACATGATTGGGGTTTGGTATAGCGAAGGGAGTCGCTGCTGCACACTCTGATGATACGAGAATGCTTCTCCTAGACTTTGGACATGTTTAATCTGACCGGTAGTGAGATTATGTTCTTGCTAATTATCGGTCTTGTGGTGCTGGGGCCAGAGAAATTGCCCGATGCGATTAGGCGAGTGGGTCGACTTTATGCAGAGTTAAAGCGCATGTCTTCTGGCGTGCAGACCGATCTTCGCAAAGTAATGGACGAACCCCTAAAAGAGATGATGAACACAACCAATTCAATGAAGTCTCTGTTTTCAGAGACGGCCGGTCAGTTTCAGAGTGCTGCAAAAGACGCTGTTGACCCAAACTTTGTCGAGTATCAAAGCCCGACCGCCGTTGGTTTAAGTAAGAGTTCCGAGTCTTTGACGCAGTATGAACTAACCAAAGATGAAGACGACGAAGAAGTTGCCGCGCCGCCAACTAGGACGGAAGAAGAGAATCAAACCGAAGTTACGCCAGCATCGTTGAATCCACTGGATGACATTTCATAATGGGTTTTAGATCTTCAACTTCTGAAACCGCTGCGATGTCGCTAGGTGAGCATCTTGCTGAACTACGAATGCGTTTGATTCGATCGATCATTGCCGTTGCCTTGGGTGCGGCCATGATTTTGGCTTTTTACGACCCAGTGCTCCGGTTTTTGACGCGCCCATACCGAGACCTCTGTGGAAATCGTCCGGACTTCAATTGTGACGGTTCGCTTTTTGCACTCGGACCACTAGACGGCTTGACCGCACGAATGAAAATTGCCGGTTACGGCGGACTTGTTATTGCTTTGCCAATCGTGCTCTGGCAAATTTGGCGCTTTGTCGTGCCCGCGCTAAGCAGAAAAGAAAAGAAATACACCATTCCATTTATTGCCTCTTCTGTGATTCTTTTTGTCGGCGGTTGCGCACTTGCATACTGGACACTTTCAAGGGCTCTTGAATTTTTGATTTCCTGGTCAGGCACAGAAGTTAACCAGGCGTTTCAAATCACTAAGTATGTAAGCCTTGTCATTTTGATGGTTTTGGCATTTGGTGTCGGCTTTCTCACGCCATTGCTTATAGTTTTCTTACAGTTAGTTGGAGTGCTAACACCTCGAACATTGTTGAAACAATGGCGCATCGCAATTGTTTCGATTTTTTTTGTTGCAGCAGTGATAACCCCAAGCGGCGACCCGATAACTCTGTTGGCATTGGGGCTTCCTTTGAGCGTTTTGTATTTCGTCGCAATTCTGGTTGGTTTTCTTGCAACTCGTAAACGTGCACGCAACTCTGAATAATCGTCACGGCTGATTTGATGCCTCGGCCAAGTCGCGAGTCTTTGATCGCACGTTACGACTTTGCGATTGACCAATTTCAAATCGATGCGTTAGATGCACTTGATCGTGGCGACTCGGTATTGGTAGCTGCACCAACTGGCTCGGGTAAGACGCTTGTTGCCGAATACGCAATCGAGGCGGCTCGACAACAAGGACAGCGCGCTTTTTATACAGCACCGATTAAGGCACTTTCAAATCAAAAATTTAACGACCTAGTTGCTCACTACGGCAAAAAAGATGTCGGTCTTTTAACCGGCGACAACAGCATTAACACCAATGCGCCGATCATGGTTATGACGACTGAAGTGTTGCGCAACATGATTTACGCACGCTCAGAGGCACTTGATGGTCTTGCTGTTGTAGTGCTAGACGAAGTGCATTTTCTTCAGGATGCATATCGCGGTCCGGTATGGGAAGAAGTGATAATTCACTTAGACCCGAATGTGCAGCTGGTTTGTCTTTCGGCGACTGTTTCAAATGCGTCTGAAGTAACAGAATGGCTAAGCACAGTGCGTGGCCAAACAGTGCCGATTGTCGAAGAGAAGCGTCCAGTTGAGTTAACGAACCACTTTGTTGTTGGAGATTCGTCGTCACACCAAGTAAAGATGTTTGAGACCGTGGTCAACGGTGCGCCTAACCCAGAGGTGTCAAAACTTGAACAGCAGTCGACCCAACGCGAAGTGCGTGTGCCCGGGGGAAACCGCAAGTCTCATCGAGATTCAGCGCCCCGAAAGCGCTCTAAGTTTTTTTCGCCGAACAGAGTTGAAGTCACAGATCTTTTACAGCAACAAGACTTGTTGCCGGCGATCGTCTTCATTTTTAGTCGTAACCAATGTGACGAAGCGGCAGAGTCGTGCGTGCGAGCAGGCATTCGACTTACGGATGCAACTCAAAGAGCTGAGATTGCAGAAATAATTGATGCGAGAGTAGAGATATTTTCTGACGATGACCTAGCGGCGCTTAACTTTTCGAAATTTGCGAATCAACTTGAATTTGGAATTGGCGCGCATCATGCAGGTTTGGTGCCCGCGTTCAAAGAGATCGTTGAAGAGTGCTTTATTCGAGGACTCGTTAAATTGGTTTTCGCTACAGAAACCTTAGCCGTGGGTCTGAACATGCCTGCACGCGCCGTGGTGATCGAAAAAATAACGAAGTTCACCGGCGAGCATCATCAACCATTGAAGGCATCTGAATATACGCAGTTGACCGGGCGGGCGGGACGAAGAGGTATTGACACCGTTGGGCATGCTTTAGTTTTATGGAATCAATTTGTCGGCTTCGACCAAGTCGCTGCGCTTGCGCTGAGTAGATCATTTCGACTTGTTTCGGCTTTTAGACCGACATACAACATGGCAGCAAACCTCATTCAAACTCACTCACGCCAAGAGGCCCACCACTTACTGAATCTCTCGTTTGCGCAGTTTCANAGTGGTCGAGANGTTGTAGAGATTCAGGCNAGAATCGCGCGTCGAAGCAAAGAGCGTGACCGACTGCGTGAACAAGCCAAAAGTAGTTACGGCGATATCGACGAATTTAGAAAGGCAAATCAAGACGAACCCGACGCCACACAAATCGAACAAGCGCTTGGCGTTCTAAGGCTTGGCGACATGATTAGTTTGCCCAGGCAAGGTCGTGAAAGCAAAGCAGCAGTAATTGCGACCGCCAAACGTGCAAGTGGAACTAAAGTAACAATCGTTACGGCGAATCGAGCGGTGCTGAATTTGCAGGCGGGCGACTTTGACACACCACCACAAAAGGTTGGATACATCAAGTTGCCTGAGCAGTTTCCTTTGACGAGCCCAAGATTTGTGAAGGAAGTGGCGCTGCGAGTGCAACGCACAAAAATCAACCTAGGTGCAAGAGCCAGTAGCGGTCGCGTTGAGCGGGACCACCCAGTAACCAATGATCCCGAACTGAAACGAAAACTAATNGCAGCTAANTCGGCCGATCGAATTGATAGTGAGTTGCGATCGATGGAAGACCGAATTGAGAAATCAGTTCAGTCGGTGAGCGCAAAGTTTGACGACTTGGTTCGACTGATGGAGCGACGAGGCTACGTTTCAAAGTGGACATTGACTGAGCAAGGTAAGTCATTGGCGAAAATCTTTCATGAGCTCGATCTTGTAATTGCCGAGTCGCTGGCGAATGGACTTTTTGATGGTCTTACTCCGGCCGAACTTGCATCTCTTTTAAGTGCTTTCGTTTACGAATTTCGTCGCGCCGAAGAACCACCGAAGCCACACGTACCCAAGTCGTTGCAATCACAGTGGAAGTCAATGAAGGATTTGAGCGACAAGATTGGTCGAGATGAAGAGGCAACAGGAGTCGCCGCTCATCGCTCTCTTGATGCCGGGCTGATGGAGATCACATTCGAGTGGGCGAGCGGTAGCGAGTTAATTGACATTCTCAGCGACGACCTAACGGCTGGTGACTTTGTGCGCACGATGAAACAACTAGTTGACCTGCTTCGGCAACTCGCCTTGATTGCACCAAGTACCCAGACCAAACAATGTGCCGAGCAGGCTGCGCAGTCAATTTTGCGAGGTGTTGTTGCGGCATCCCAGGGATCGTCGGTGACAGGCTGATGACTATTCGTAAAGGGCAAGATTGGGGCGAGCGAGTTGAGGCACCATCTGATTTGCTTGTCTTCACTGACGACTCTTCTGCCAACACTTATCTGAAAGAAGTTTATGCAAATGGTGGGGAGCCTCAATCACTTGCGATTTTGAAATCAAATTTGGCAAGGGCCTTGGGACTTAACGGAGCCACAATACGAAGCACGAGTATGTTGCGCACAAGGCTTGACTTAATTGAGGTGAGTTATGTGTTGGTTTCGTCGCAGACCGCAAAAATGAAT
>JGI25910J50241_10000988_pt1 | contig 10026 bp, 8 predicted proteins | sample LauGreSBDMM110SN_3_FD_50241 | JGI IMG/M metagenome (IMG submission 50241) | reverse complement strand
AAATTTTTGAAGATACTAGTTTGTATGTAGCAGGCAGGGCTGGATGGGATGCCTATCCTATTCCTGTTGAAGATTGGATTGAATTACCCAATGGTGGAAACTTATACGAATTACCAGGTCGTCGTGGTATTGGCATTGATGTGGAAACAGGCGAAATGCGCCTTTGTGAACTAGGTTGGGCAGTGGCTGCATTTATTCCACCAGCACATACAGGATTATATGTTGCAGCCTATGAAACTATGGAAGATGATGCCCCAACATTACCTTTATTTTGTTACACTGCTGTAGGTTGGTTAGATGGAAAAAACTATGTGCCTGCAGTACGAATTGAAAAAGATATTAGACAGGATTGCGAAGGATATGATCAAGCTACTATTGAAACAGGGACACAACAATTACTTTCCTTATATAGTCAAAACCGATTGGTGAAACACTTAATGGAAAACTGTTGTCAAACCTATACCTGTCCAGCTGCACGTAATTTAGCCATGGGCCGTTGGGAATGTCCCATACCCATTTCACCTGCATGTAATGCCAATTGTATTGGATGTATTTCCTTCCAACCTTTAGATGAAACAATTGTTTCCACCCAAGACCGATTAACCTTTAAGCCAACAGCTGCTGAAGTAGTTGAATACACCGTGCCGCATTTAATGTCAGCCCCTTTCCCTATTGTGAGCTTTGGACAAGGTTGTGAAGGGGAACCTTTATTAATGTGGGAAACCATTAAGGAATCCATTATTGAAATAAGAAAACATACCGACAAAGGAAGTATCAATATTAATAGTAACGGGTCCGATCCAAAAGCAGTTGCGGAACTTGCTGCAGTTGGATTAGATAGTATACGGGTAAGTTTGAATTCAGCGCGTGAAGAAGTGTACAATGCTTACTATCGTCCAAATAATTACACATTTGCAGATATTAAAGAAAGTATTCGTGTGATGTCCGCTGCAGGAAAATGGACCAGTATTAATTATTTTGTTTTCCCTGGCATGACGGATAGTGTTGCAGAGTATGAGGCCCTCAGACAATTGATTATTGATACAGATTTGAAAATGATTCAATGGCGTAATTTTAATATTGACCCCGATTGGTATTTAGGAAAAATTGGATTTACTGAAATGGGAGAAATTATGGGCATCAAACAAATGATGGAATTAATTCAAGAAGAATTTCCAAATTTAAAATTTGGTTATTTCAATCCTCCAATAGAAAGAATCAAAGGTGACTATAGCGAAAATTTCGCACATCACTAAACCAACAAAATTGAAAAAACAATTTAACAAACAATACCAATTAGGCGCGCTACTAGCAATAACAGCAAGCTTTATTTGGTCGGGTAATTTTATTGTTTCAAGGTATGCGATACATTTAGCAGGCCCGTTAAGCTTAACATTTTTAAGATGGACGGTAGCCACCATTAGCATGCTTCCCTTTGCCTATAAAAATTTCAAGAACGAGTTACCTATATTCAAACAAAACAAAACCTACTTTTTTTTAATGGGGCTGGTTGGTATTGCAATTTATAATAGCTTAATATATACTGCTGGACATTATACTACGGCCATTAATATGGCACTCATCGGATCCATTATCCATCCTATTGTTGCCACTGTGCTTGCCGCAATCGTGGTGCACGAAAAACTACACTGGAAAAATGTTTCAGGGATTGCATTAGGGATTATAGGTATCCTGTTTCTAGTATCCAAAGGGGATATCAATAATATCATGCAATTTAAATTTGCTATAGGTGATTTATGGATGGTGGCTGCAGGTTGTTGTTTTGGCACCTACAATGTATTTGTAAAAAAAATGCCTGCAGGAATTTCATCGAATAGCTTTTTGCTTTGCATATTTGCTATTGGTGCCATTATTCTACTCCCCTTTTCATTATATGAAATGACTTTTGTGCAACCTATTCAATTTTCAGGACAATTTCTTTTGATCATCTTATATATAGGTATTGGCAATTCAACCATTGCTTACTTTTTATGGAATAGCGCCATTAGTAAGTTAGGCGTAGGTAAAACTGCGTTATTTGGCACGCTGATTCCTTTATTAAGTTCCATTGAAGCGGTGTTTGTGCTGAATGAAACCTTTACCTTATTTCAAGCCATCAGTGGTTTGATCATTCTATCAGGTATTGTTATTAATACCTGGCCTTCAAAAAAAATGAATGGATAATACGCTAATATTATTATGCATTATTGCATTTGTAGCAGGGTTTGTAGATGCGATTGTTGGCGGTGGTGGATTAATACAAACACCAGCCGGATTAATTTTATTACCGAATGAATCAGTCGCAAGCGTTATTGGTTCACTAAAAATTCCTTCCTTCACGGGTACTTTTTTTGCTGCCAGGGAATACTTGCAAAAAGTTAAAATTCCCTTAAAAAGATTACTCCTTTTCACGAGCATTGCTTTTGCTGCATCGTTTACAGGATCTTTTTACTTAACCATCGTAAGTAATCAGTACATGAAGCCGATACTATTTTTTGTATTGGTAATTATAGCCATTTACACTTTCACAAAAAAAAGCCTAGGACAATCCAATACCAATGATGCACTAGTGTTTTCAACAAGCAAAGGCGCGTTACTTTGTTTGGCATTAGGCTTTTATGATGGTTTTATAGGCCCGGGTGCTGGAAGCTTACTAGTACTGGCTTTTATAAGCTTTTTAGGTTTTGATTTTTTACAAGCCAATGCACATGCTAAAGTGGTGAATCTGGCTACCAACCTAGGATCCATTGTACTATTTATTATTAAAGGAAGTATTATGTGGTCTATCGCGATCCCCATGGCCATTTGTAATGCTGTTGGAGGGATATTAGGATCAAAAATGGCTATTCAAAAGGGAAACCAGTTTATTCGTACTATTTTTTTGATAGTAATTATCGCCACCCTTTGCAGATTGGGTTATGATGTATTTTTCCATTAATTTTAAGCTATGGAATTAAATTTTGAACAACAAAAGAATATTAAAGCAGGAATTTACACCACCATTATATGCGTGTTACTTTCTTTGTTGTTTTTTATTTTTAATTGGAATCAAGCTGCACCCACTATCATTCCACCTGAGCCAAGTTATATGGAAGTGAATTTAGGCAATAGCGAAACAGGTGCTGGAGATATAGCACCAAAAAGTAAAGATGCCCCATCGCCAGAAATAGGAAATTCAAAAATGGTAAAAGCAAGTGCTAATACAAAAGCTATTAAAATTGACAATAGCGTTACCGATGAAAATGATGAAGCGATAAAGTCATCCAATGCCAAAAATAAATTAAAAGCAACCCCTGTTCCTCCAGCACCAAAACCAAAAGCATTAATGGGTAAATATGCAGGAGGCAATGGCAAGGGCGGTAATAATCAAGACAGCTATAATGATGTGAAAGACCAAGGTATTGCAGGTGGCAAGGGTGACCAAGGTGTTTCCAATGGAAGTGTGGATGGGAAAAGTTATTCGGGTGAAGGCGGTCCTTTTGTGACCAAAGGGGACAGACGCATTACCAAAGCCTACTTGTTTAATGGCGATGTAGAACCTGCAACGATTTATGCTGAAATTGAAGTGAATCCTTCAGGCACAGGGCGCTTTGTACAAATTGTAAAAGGCTCCTCATCGAATGATAGTAAATATAAAAAAGCAATTGTTCAATACCTTACTAAAATTAGCTTTAATACTTCCGATCATAGTTCCAATGTGACTGTTAAATTCAAGTTTGAAAACCAATAAAATTTTCAACATTTAAAATGTCCTATCAAGACACCATTGACTACTTGTATAGTCATCTCCCCTTATTTAGTCGTATAGGCCCTGCTGCAATAAAGGCGGATTTGCACAACACCATTGCTATTTGTGATTTGTTGGGCAACCCCCAAAATAAATTCAAAACAATTCATATCGCCGGCACCAATGGAAAGGGCTCCACTAGTCATATGTTGGCATCCATATTACAAGAAGCAGGATACAAAACCGGATTATATACTTCCCCACATTTGTATGATTTTAGAGAGCGCATCAAAGTGAATGGAATCATGTGCTCTGAAAAATTCGTAACTTCTTTTACCAATAAAATGAAACCTTTTATTGAAAAAGTGGCCCCCAGTTTTTTTGAAATCACCGTTGGAATGGCTTTTGAATACTTTGCTGATGAAAATGTAGATATTGCCATCATTGAAACTGGATTAGGTGGCCGATTAGATAGCACTAATATCATTAACCCAATTTTAAGTATTATTACCAATATTGGGATGGACCATATGGCCCTACTTGGAAATACCTTAACCGAGATTGCTTCTGAAAAAGCGGGTATCATAAAAAAAGAAACCTCTATTGTAATTAGTGAAGTGATTCCTGAAACAAAAAATATCTTTGAACAAAAAGCNACTAGCTTGAATGCNCCNATCTATTTTGCTGAAGATTTTATTCAATTTAAATCCTTTCAAAATAATTGGGAAACAGCCTTATTTGAATTTAATCAGCCACAAATTCATTTAGTAGACGCCCCATTATTTCCAAAATCAATTATAGTGGAATGTGATTTGCCTGGAAAATACCAATATAAAAACCTGAAAGGTGTTTTAGTGGCAATACAGTTACTTGCTACTTCGGGTTGGAAATTAAGTGCCAGTAAAATTTTGAAGGGTCTATTGAATGTCAAAAAAAATACAGGCCTAATGGGCAGATGGGAATGCATCCAAACAAACCCAAGAATAATTTTAGACGTCGCACATAATGAACACGGTATAAAAGCATTAATAGAGCAATTGGAAAGTTTACACTATACGGAATTACATATCGTAACGGGTATGGTAAAAGACAAGGATGTAAATGCAGTTTTAAGTTTACTGCCCAAAAAAGCGAATTACTATTTTACACAATCTCATATACCCAGAGCTTTACCCGTTAGTGAATTAGCCAGTAAAGGAAATGCATTTGGTATAATGGGTAGCCAGTTCGAAAATGTCAATATCGCTTTACAAGCCGCNAATAAAAATGCCGCACCCAATGATTTAATATTGGTTATAGGAAGTGTGTATTTAGTTGCCGAAGTGGACCGAAGCCAACGCAACTAAAATAAACGAAGCGGCTAAATTTAGCTTACCAACCTTTTTGTTCGCATAAATTTTTGATATGTGCGATATGATGCTTTCCATGCCAAGAATAAATACAAAGCATATCCCACAAACTCACATCCGCTTTACGTTCAGGGTGGTATAATTTACATTGCCATTGTTCATCTGTCATTGACACTAATAAAATTACCCAACGATGATGCAACGCATGCAAAATGGTTGTTGAATAGTTGACAGGTGTGTTTAAAACATCGGCTGTATTTACCCAAGCATCCTGCTTATAGGGCTTTATTGGAGGTGTCTCTTCTGTAAGCGCTAATTTAAATCGGATAAATGCATTCATATGACTATCCGCGATATGACCAATCAGCTGTTGTACTGTCCATCCCCCTTCTCTATATGGGGTATCTAATTGTGCCTTATCTAAATGCTGTATTGTAAATTCAATATCAGCAGGGGTAACCCTGATTTCATTGATCCATTGCTTTTTTGTTGCTTCAGAAAATGGCATTAGTTCATATTTACCAATGGGATAACGTGGATCAGTTGTCATAATATTTAATTAATCGAGTTTAAAAATATTTTTAATGTCTTTTATTAATCTTCCCTCCAAGCCTTGCCTGTTCGGTGTATAAATACATCTTCCAAATTCGCTTTTTTTACTTCCTTCACTTTTTCAAAACCGGATGCCACTAATGCATCAATTAATGCATTGGGTGTATCAATCGCAATAATTTCACCACTATCAATAATGGCTACACGATCACATAACACTTCAGCCTCATCCATATAATGTGTTGTAATAATTACAGTGGTTCCATTATCTCTGATCTCCTTTATCAAATCCCATAAATTACGACGCGCTTGAGGATCAAGCCCAGTTGTAGGTTCATCTAAAAAAACAATTATGGGTTTATTAATTAGTGTGGTCGCAATGGAGAATCTTTGCTTTTGACCACCGCTTAATTCTTTGAACTTCGCATTGGCCTTATCGGTTAAATTTACTTTTTGCAATAATTCCAATGGATCAATGGCTGTTTGGTATAAACCAACAAACAATTCGATCAATTCTGTTAAAGTTAAACTAGGATAAAATCCTGCAGTTTGCAGTTGTACACCAATAATTTTTTTGATGGCCTCCGGGGCAATGTCAATGCTGAATCCATTGACCCATATTTCTCCGCTCGTTTTTTCTCTTAATGTTTCTATTATTTCTAAGGTGGTTGATTTACCCGCACCATTCGGACCTAATAAGCCAAAAATTTCTCCGGGATTTACTTCAAAACTAATCCCATTCACTGCTGTAAAATTGCCATATTTCTTAACCAAATTTTTAACGGTAATAATCGGTGTAGGCATCATACTTTGCTATTAATAATTACAAATTTAACTGCTTTTGAGCGCCTTGCAAAATGAAAACTTACGCAAGACCCCTTATCTTTGTAAAAAGGTATCATCAATGAAAGTAGGAATCCTAGGTGGCGGGCAATTGGGGCGCATGTTATTACAAGCAGCTGCGAACTATGATGTGACAACTTATGTTTTAGAAAACGACATCCACTGCCCAGCAGCGCATTTATGTCATCATTTTACCTTGGGTAATATTCAGGATTTTGATTCGGTGTATAACTTTGGAAAGCAATTAGACGCACTCACCATTGAAATTGAAGCAGTGAATGTGGAAGCTTTGGAGCAACTGGAACAAGAAGGTGTTAAGGTTTATCCTACCCCAGCTGCTATTCGCATCATAAAAAACAAAATTCTTCAAAAACAGTTTTATCAAAATAATGAAATCCCCAGTGCTGAATTTCATGTCACACAACACCAATCAGATTTATTACAGCATATTGCTTTCTTCCCTGCTGTTCACAAATTAGGAGAAGGTGGTTATGACGGCAAAGGGGTTCAAATAATCAATAGTGAAAAGGAAATTGAATTAGGTTTTAATGCGCCAGCGGTATTAGAAAAGAAAGTTGCTATTGCAAAAGAAATTGCACTAATTGTGGGGATGAATGGGGAAGGAAAAACAATTATCTATCCTCCTGCTGAAATGATTTTTGATCCAGTCTATAATTTACTTGACTATCAATTAAGCCCTGCAAAATTAGAAGAGAAACAACTTTGGAAAGCCCAAGCCATTGCTCGAAAAGTATTGAGCGGATTAAATAGTCCTGGCCTTTTTGCCGTTGAATTGTTTATTGATAAATCTGGTGATGTATTCGTTAATGAAACTGCCCCTCGGGTGCATAATAGCGGCCATNATACTATTGAAGCAAACTATAGTAGCCAATATGATATGTTATGGCGCATCCTATTAAATTATCCGCTGGGTAATGCTGACGAAATTTTACCATCCGCTATTGTAAATATTATAGGTGCAGAAGGTTATACAGGGGATGTAGTTTATGAAGGTTTGGAAGAGGTGCTTAAAATGGATAATGTTTTTGTGCACTTGTACGGAAAAAAACAAACCAAACCTGGTCGTAAAATGGGACATGTAACTATTATCAGTAGCGACTATCAGGATTTAACACATAAAGCAAATAAAATAAAGCATACACTTAAGGCTGTTACTTTATAGTTTTGTTTTAATCAAAGTCTTTTTTACTTGTAAAGTTTTTTGGTAACCAATGCCGATGATACTTTTAAGTTGCAAACCTGGGGAAGTTTTGTTGGGTCCAAATATTCTTATTTTATCATCATAGATCAAATCCAAATTGTAAGTAGCTGAAAAATATTTGTTTATTTTAAAGCTCAAATAATTAGTCATGTATAAATTTATATTCTCTGGCTTGTCATTATAATTTGAAAACAGATCTGCCCTGCCGCGATACAACACATTGGTCGCAATATTATCACTATAGTTAATGGTTATAAAAGTACCCGTCTCTCTTGATATCTTAGATCCTGGCTTCACCCCATACTTACCCAAGTCGGATAAAGTGTTATTTAACACCAAAGTGGTTCTTGAAGTTAAAGGAGAAAAGAATATGGAAAAACGGCTTGATGGCTTAAAATCCAAACCTGCTGATAAGATAATATAGGCTGGAGATAAAAAGGAGGAGATTAATGTTTTATTAGTCCCACTAAAACTATATCCATCTAATAATTGAGATCTAAAATTAAATAGTCCGGAAACAAACCACATACCTGAAGTATCAATTTGGTATCCGTACTTGCTTAATAAATCAAATCGGTCGTCATTTTTTCGGCCACCCAAACTGGTTGATTGAATAAACCCAAGGTTAACATCTAAATTATTATCCCAATTTTGATGCGGCTTCTTGAATAAAACGAAATAATTGAAATAAGAACCAATAGCCATATTAAAATTATCACCACCTGCTGCCCAATTACTCAATGAACTTTGTGATAAATTAAAATTATATAACCCCCCTTGCTTCCAATTCCAGCGAGAAGTGTCATTATCCTTACGAATGTTTCGGGCAGTTTCAGAGCGTAATTTTATTACGGTAGTATTTTGGGCAATTATTATAGTTGCTAAATGAAGAAACAAAATAAAAAGTAGCCCTTGACGCATTTGCCGGTTTTTATCAAATATAACAATACAATAGTAAATGATTGATTTATAAGCCTATGTAATTTTTCGTGGAAAGCTTTCCGAATCACTCATATATTTAATTACCCTTAATAATGGTTTAATTATCAAATAATTAGGGAATAGTATATGACAAGTTGGCATATACTATAAATTTTTACTAAATTTGTCCTTTAAAATAGGTTAATGGAATTAATGCAGACTTTGAACAAGGAACATGATGAATTAAGACAAGGTGAGGTTTTTTCTGATGCGAAGCAACAGGATCAATTCACAAAGNATTTCTATATCGAAAGTTATGGCTGCGCAATGAACTTTGCCGATAGCGAAGTGGTGGCATCTATATTAGCNAAAAATGGATTTGGGAGTACCAGAAATATTGAAGTAGCTGATTTAATATTATTAAACACCTGCTCCATCCGTGAAAAAGCGGAACAAACCGTCCGCAAACGTTTAACGGAGTTTAGAAAATTAAAAACACAAAATCCAGGACTATTGGTGGGTGTTTTGGGTTGCATGGCGGAAAGATTAAAATCAAAATTATTAGAGGAAGAAAAATTGGTGGATTTAGTAGTTGGTCCCGACGCATACCGTTCACTACCCGATTTAATTAATGATGCAGGCACTGGCCAAAAAGCTGTGAATGTTTTATTAAGTAGAGATGAAACCTATGCCGACATCTCCCCTGTTCGATTAGACAGCAATGGCATTAGTGGATTTGTTTCCATCATGCGTGGCTGCAATAATATGTGTAGTTTTTGTGTGGTACCATTTACAAGAGGTCGTGAACGAAGCCGAGATGCATTTTCAATTGTTGCTGAATGTAGTGACTTATTTGACAAAGGATATAAAGAAATTACCCTTTTAGGTCAAAATGTAGACAGTTACTATTGGAACAATCCTGAAAATAATGCAAGTACCACTTTTGCCATGCTGCTTGAAACTGTTGCATTAATTAGTCCAACTTTAAGGGTTCGATTCAGTACTTCCCATCCAAAAGATATTACGGATGAAGTGTTGTTCACCATGGCCAAGTATCCTAACATTTGTAAATACATTCATCTTCCAGTGCAAAGCGGAAGTACACGCGTATTGCAATTAATGAACAGAACTTATACACGTGAGTGGTATTTATCTAAAGTGGCACGCATTAAAGAGATAATGCCAACCTGTACCGTTTCCTCTGATATCATTGCAGGATTTTGTACTGAAACAGAACAGGATCACCAAGATACTATCAGCATTATGCAAGCTGCACAATACGATTATAGCTATATGTATTTTTATTCTGAACGACCAGGTACCCTTGCAGCAAAAAGATACGAGGATGATATTCCAGAAACAATTAAAAAAAGAAGGCTACAAGAAATTGTGGATGTGCAATGGACGCTTTC
>JGI25910J50241_10000986_pt1 | contig 10036 bp, 11 predicted proteins | sample LauGreSBDMM110SN_3_FD_50241 | JGI IMG/M metagenome (IMG submission 50241) | reverse complement strand
AAGATATAAGTTCTTCATGACCGAATTGATAAATAAGTTGTTCTACAAGTAGCCGACCTGCCTCATATCCACCCTGGCTGCCGCAAGAAGAGTCAATTCCATATCCAAGTCGCTTGGCCGCAGTCATCAGATCCTCTTTTTTAAACCTTTTGTGCCAAGAAAAAACTTCTTTGAACTCCGAGAAATTTTTGGCTGTTCCAAGCACACTGCCGTAATAAACCGCTTGACTCATTCAGCCAACAAGGCAGTAGCTCCTCCCGCTTTTCTGACCAAACTCGTTGTATGTGGTTAACCACCTCATGCTCAACAGAAGTTTTCCAAACAATATCTAGTGGATTGGTGCAATCATTTGGATAAAGGGTGAAGGATAGTAATGCAGAACCATCTGATGAAAACCCATGAGAACCGGCATTCGACACCTTGCAACGATTACTGCTATTTAGATTACCTTTTAACCAATTTTCCCATTCAGCATAGCCTCCTGCATTCGCTGGGTCTACTTTAATAAATTCTTGTACCATCCATGCAGTAGTCTCAGTATTTCCAATTACGATATGGAAATTAATGCTTGCTGAATCGTCTCCAAAAAATTTGAGAAAATTAGTTGTACGATTTCTTACCTCACTAACTACTGACTGCTTAATTGAAGAATTTGAGATTATCTGAATTTTATTTTTAGGTAATTTACCTTGATTTGTATTATAGATAAGCCGTACACTGTTATATGCCTGCTCTCTTGCATTTATGTTTTTCCCAGGAGATTGCGAAGCTCCCTTATCCCAAATCAATTTAGTTCCAGACTTTATGCAGGTAAAGGTTTTTGCGCCAACAACTGATTTACTTCCCACCTTTGTGCATTTTGCCCCCGCCTTAGCTGCGGCATGAGAGGTGGAGAGCTGAGATGAAAGAAGAAGAGGTGTGATCACTATTAAGGCAATTAGGCGCTTTCTCATAATTTGATCCTAGTAGCATCTAGCACTTTGTAATAGGGGTATATATAAGAATTCACTCTTCCCACCTTCATATTTCTTGTGTAAGTTAATCCACTATGACCCGACAATCTAAAAGTCGGGGAAGCACCCGAAAAAAGCGGAGTGAAACTGGGATCGAACCAGTGACCCCTTCCATGTCAAGGAAGTACGCTACCGCTGCGCTAATCGTCCGGTTATGAAATTATACTAGCGACCGAAATCATCCTCAACACGTTCAATATCATCTTCACCAAAGTAGCTTCCAGTTTGAACCTCAATAAATATTAATTCAGCACTTCCAGTATTACTTATCCGGTGAAGGCAACCTTGCGGTACTTCAATGATTGAACCACGAGATACTTGTTGAACCTTTCCTTCAAGAGTTACCTCACCACTGCCATCAGTTACATACCAATGTTCGCTGCGTTTTTGATGGCGCTGGTAGGAAAGGCGCTTTCCTGGTGAAACATGAATTGATTTAACTTTATATGTGGCTCCCTCTTGGATAACCTCATACCGGCCCCAGGGGCGCTCAGATTTTTCTAGCATGGAAATACTTTAACCCTTAAACTAGGAAGATGAGCAATCTTGCGGCTGTGCCGATGAAATTACCCTCAAATCAATTTGATCACTTCTATAAAGGTGGGTACCGAATTGGAAAACTACGCAAGGGTCCGGGGGGACCAATGCGACCAGAGGAGTGGATTGGCTCGACCACTACCAGATTTGGCGAGCAGGTAAATGGCTTATCAAAGTTGGCTGATGGAAAATTATTAAAAGATGTAATTAATGCCGCTCCTGCCACTTGGCTCGGTGAAAAGCATTTAGCGAAATTTGGTAATTCTATTGAGATTTTAGTAAAGCTATTAGATCCAGATCAACGGCTTCCAGTTCACTACCACCCAGATCAAAAATTTGCCGCTGAAAAATTACATATGAACCATGGCAAGACTGAAGCTTGGATTATTTTAGATGCTCCAGCTGGTGCAAGAGTAGGACTTGGTTTTAAGAAGCAGATGGATAAAAAAAGTATTGCTGCCTTAGTTAAAGCCCATGATTCAAATGGGTTATTAGATTCATTAGTTTTTATTGAGGTGAAAGCAGGGGATGCGATATTTGTCCCTGCAGGTGTTGCCCACGCGATTGAGGCTGGCATATTTGTATTAGAGCTGCAGGAGCCAACTGATTTATCAATTCTGCTTGAGTGGGATGGCTTTGCAGTTGATGGTGATAAGGATGGACATTTAAATCTTGGGTATGAGAGCGCCTTAGATGCACTTCGACTATCACCTCTTACATCTAGTGAGAGTGATCAGGTGGTAAGTAGATTTGAAAGTAGTGCAAGCAAATCACATGCAATATTTAAATCAATTGCAGATTCATTTTTTAGAGCAGATTACTTAACTGGAGATGATAAAAAGGTTGAGGCTGGATTTGGAATATTTTTATGCTTATCTGGAAATGGTGAGTTGAGTTTTGAAAATAGCGGAAAGATTGCAGTTGAGGTTGGGGATGCGGTAGTTATTCCATATGCAGCTGGTGCTTTTACTGTTAGCAATTGTGCTGGAATTTTGTCTCGCCCACCTGCTGCTTAATTTTTCTGGAGGTCGGAACGGGATTTGAACCCGTGTAGCGGGATTTGCAGTCCCGAGCCTCGCCTCTCGGCCATCCGACCTTGCATTGTTTGCGTACTTAAACTTATCGAAGATTATGGAGCGGACGACCGGGTTCGAACCGGCGACCTGAACCTTGGCAAGGTTCCGCGCTACCAACTGCGCTACGTCCGCATATTACGGGGTGAAATCTATCGCATTAGACGCACCTTGGCACAATTGGTTAATTACAAGTGCTGCGCTAGCGGTAGCGTTCAAACATGAAGATGGCAGATGCAAGCTTTTGGATGGGCAATCGGCTTGCCAGCGATTGTGTTGAGATCTCAGATAATCCTGCATCACTTAATAAGCCAGGCTTTTGGTCGGTAGTAAATACCTTTGAAGGCAAATGGATCTGCGCAAGATTTGCAACAGTTATAGATTCACCGCTGCCGGTCGGGCAATGGCAGGGTATTACAAACACTTGGCGCAGTTCGCAATCGCAGCACACTTATGAAGATAATGTCAGATTAATTAAAGGCAAGATTGCAGAGGGTGATATCTATCAAGTTAATTTATGTAGAGTATTAACTGCCGATAGTGATCAACCACTTCTAGGGTTAGCAAATCAATTACAAGCGGCAAATCCTGCCCCGTTTGCAAGTTATTTAAAATTACCAGGTATTGAGATCGCATCCGCCTCACCTGAACTATTTTTAGAGAAAAAGGCAGCGGTTATTAAATCAACCCCAATCAAGGGAACAGCAAAGAGTGATAATTTTGGTGAGAAGGATCGAGCTGAGAATGTAATGATTGTGGATCTAATGCGAAATGATTTTGGCAGCATTTGTAAGCCAGGCTCAGTTGATGTACCAAGGTTGCTCGCAAGTGAGGCGCACCCCGGTTTATTTCACCTAGTCTCTGATGTAGTGGGAAGTTTGCGAGAAGATGTTAAATGGGAGCAGATCACATCAGCTCTGCTGCCAGCGGGATCAATAAGTGGTGCGCCAAAATTATCAGCGATTAAAAGCATTAAAGAGATTGAAAAAGTGGAGCGTGGACCGTACTGCGGGGTGATTGGATGGGTTGAGGGCGATCAAGCATTACTTTCAGTTGGTATCCGTATTTTTTGGTCAAAAGAAGATGGCAAAATTAATTTTGGTACTGGTGCTGGAATCACCTGGCAAAGTGATCCAAGAGGTGAATGGGATGAGACTGAGCTTAAGGCAAATAGATTGATATCTATCGCCTCCGGAGTTTTAGTATGAAGTTATTAGTTAATGGCAAGTTGCAACCAGATTCATCTGGCTTACCATTTTCTAACTCATTGATCAGGGGAGATGGCTTATTTGAAACCATTTTAACTATTGATGATAAGCCAGTTGCTTGGAACAGACATTATGCACGTCTTGAAAAATCAGCTACAAGTTTATTAATCACCTTACCAGCCAGAATTGATATTGAGTTAGGAATTAGCCAGATTTTACTCGGCAGCAAAGGCCAATCGCGAATGCGATTAAATGTTTTAGCAGAAGGTGATTGGTTTATAACATTAGAGCGAGTAACACCAAGTGATGAAGTTATCTCCTTAATGCGGGCAGATCTACCAAAGATTTCAAATGGGCAATTAAGTGGTATTAAATCAATCTCATATGGTGAATCTATGTTGGCAGTTAGAAGGGCGCAGGTGAGCGGCTATACCGATTCGATATTTGTAAATGAAAAAGGCTTTGTTGTGGAGACCGGCATGTCTAATATTTTGATCCTTACCGATGATGGATGGCTAACTCCCACCCTTAATACTGGATGCCTACCTGGGATAACTCGAGAGTTACTAATCAAATGGTTTGCTATCAAAGAGGGCTCTATTTACCTACGAGCAATTACTAGCAGCCAAAGCGGTTTACACCTGCTCATCAATCAGGTTGATACAGCGGGTAGGTAAGGTTGATGACCGATTATTTGATGAGAGTTCATTGGGGGATGAGTTAATAAGTAAGTTTCGAGAGCAATTATTTAGTAATATTGCACCATGAATCCAGCAGTAAAGCGTGTATTAGTTGGAGTTGTGGGCGGTGCAATCACATTAATTGGTGTAGTGGCTTTAATTGCACCTGGCCCTGGCTGGTTAATTATTTTTACCGGACTTGGAATTTTAGGAACTGAGTTTGCATGGGCAGCGCGGGCGCTGACAACCGCTAAGGATGTAGCGAGTAGAGCAGCTAGCGCAGCAAAAATTAAGAAGAAGCACCAACTGATGATTTTGGCGGCAATTGCATTTATATCACTTGCCTTACTGGTTATTTGGTACGAATACCTCCGCTAATTACTCACCTTCTCCTGCCTGCTTTGCTAACCTAGCGGTATGTCAGGGCAGATCAAGATTTCAGTAGATGGCAAATCTTTGCAGGTGGGCGCTGATCAACGTCCGACCCACTTATTTGAAGACAGGGCAGATGTTGTAGTTTGCCGAATAAATGGTGAACTGCGCGATCTGTGGAGTGAGTTGAAAGATGGTGATCTAGTTGAAGCTGTAAATATTGATTCACCTGATGGCTTAAATGTTTTGCGCCACTCAACTGCACATGTACTTGCTCAAGCGGTACAAGAGGTATTTGCAGAGACAAAATTAGGCATTGGTCCACCAATTCGGGATGGTTTTTACTATGACTTTGATCCAAAAAATCCTTTTACGCCCAGTGATCTAGAAAAGCTAGAGGGTGCGATGCGTAAGATTATTAAATCTGGTCAGCGCTTTCGCCGTCGGGTAACAAGTGAGAAGGATGCATTAGTTGAGTTAAAGAATGAGCCATACAAGTGTGAATTAATCGGTTTGAAATCTGGCAGTAATGAAGATGGTTCAAATGTTGAAGTCGGTGGTACTGAGCTAACAATTTATGACAACTTAGGTAGGGATGGAAATCCAGTATGGAGTGATCTATGCCGTGGTCCTCATCTGCCATCAACAAAACATATTCCTGCCTTTAAATTAATGAGAGCAGCAGGTGCTTACTGGCGGGGATCTGAAAAAAATCCAATGCTACAGAGAATTTATGGAACTGCTTGGCAAAACCAAGAGGCCCAAGATGCATATCTGCATTTGCTAGAAGAGGCAGAAAAGCGTGATCACCGTAAGTTGGGCGCAGAGTTAGATTTATTTTCATTTCCAGAGGAGATCGGTTCAGGTCTTGCAGTCTTTCATCCAAAGGGCGGAATTATTCGCAGAGCAATGGAGGATTACTCAAGAAAGCGTCATGAGGAGGAGGATTACCAATTTGTTTACTCACCTCATCTAACTAAAGCAGCATTATTTGAAACCTCAGGACATTTGCAGTGGTATGCAGATGGTATGTATCCACCGATGGTGATGGATGAAGAGTTACATGCAGATGGCACAATTAAAAAAGTAGGTCAGAAGTATTACATGAAGCCTATGAACTGCCCATTTCATAATCTGATTTACCAGTCTTCCCCTAAGTCTTATCGAGATCTACCACTTAGATTATTTGAGTTTGGCACTGTTTACCGTTATGAAAAATCAGGGGTAGTTCATGGCATAACTAGGGCGCGTGGCTTTACTCAAGATGATGCGCATATCTACTGCACTAAAGAGCAAATGGCAGCGGAGTTAGATTCCTTACTTACATTTGTTTTAAATCTACTACGTGATTACGGTTTAACTGATTTNTATTTGGAGTTATCAACTAGAAANCCNGAGAAATCAGTTGGTGAGGAAANAGATTGGGAAGATGCAACTGAGGCNCTGAGAGCAGCTGCTGAGAAACAAAAATTAGAGTTGGTGNTAGATCCACAAGGTGCTGCCTTTTATGGACCAAAGATCTCAGTGCAGGCACGAGATGCAATTGGTCGCACCTGGCAGATGTCCACAATTCAAGTAGATTTCCAACTACCACAGCGATTTGATTTAGGTTACGCATCCTCTGATGGCTCTCGTAAACAACCGGTGATGATTCACCGAGCATTATTTGGCTCGATTGAAAGATTTTTTGGCGTACTAACTGAACATTATGCAGGTGCTTTCCCGCCATGGCTAGCGCCGGTGCAGGTTAGAGGGATTCCAGTTGCAGAATCTTTTGCTCCATATCTAAATGATGTTGTTAAACAATTTAAAAAAGCTGGAATTCGTTGTGATATTGATATCTCAGATGATCGNATGCAGAAGAAGGTTCGNAATGCCCANCTTGAGAAGATNCCATTTATGATGATTGCAGGTGAAGAGGATCAAGTTGCAAATGCTGTCTCATTTAGATATCGAAATGGTGAGCAAAAAAATCAAATACCAATTAAGCAGGCAATTGATGAGGTATTAGCTGTAATTAAAGATCGCACCCAGATTTAAATGTCAGATCAATCAATTGCAGGCGGAGGCGGTATGCCAGATAGTTGGCAGCGGCTTTGGGCGCCACATCGCATGTCATATCTTGAGGGTGAAAATCGACCACTTCCGGGAAATGATATTGCTTGCCCATTTTGTCGAATTACAAAATTAAATGATGAAGAGGCTTTGATTGTGGCAAGAGGTGAGCAGGCTTATGTAGTTATGAATCTTTATCCATATAACGCAGGGCACTTATTAATTTGCACTAATCGCCATGTTGCAGAGCTTCCTGATTTAACCGAGTCAGAGCGCAATGAGGTGCAAGCACTTACTGCACATGCAATGAAAGTGCTGCGCAAGGTAAGTAGGGCAGTTGGCTTTAATGTTGGTTTAAACCAAGGCTCAGTATCTGGCGCCGGAGTTGCCGATCACTTTCATCAACATGTGGTGCCACGTTGGGCAGGGGATGCAAACTTTATGCCGATTATCGGTAAGACAAAGGTATTGCCACAATTACTACAAGAGAGCCGTGCGCAGTTAGCTGCGGGTTGGAATCAAATCTAAAAATCGCTTTATCTCAGTAATCCCTAATTTATTCTCAAGCATCAATGGAATTGCTGGAATTATTAATCCCTGCACAAATTGATCCCAACCGCCTTCAGTAAGGGCGGTGTGCAGCTCCTCTTTAAACTCCAAAATTAACTCTCGATGCTCAGCATCACTTTGTAGTTTTGCAGATTTTTCACCAGAGTAATCAGTAATCATCTGATCCTCTAGATTAATTACTGCAGTTGGCGCTCCGTCATCGGCGTGTAAAACTAAGTATGGAGTAAGAACTGGTTCTAACATCTTGCCAACAATTGCGCTCATATCCTCAAAATCCACATCACCATCGGCAAAATCAATAATTGCCACAATTGTCGGTATATAAAGTTCGCGAAAGGTGCTCCACTGCGCAACTACCTTAGGATCTATTCCAGTTTTAGCACTTGCAACAATTACAACAACATCAGATGTGATCAGGACCGGGTCATCAATCTGCGCAGCAGGTAGTCCTAGCGCGGCACAGATCATCTCTTGACCAGGTGAAATCCCGAGGATAAATCGCGCGTTAATTAGGTTGTCCATCAAAGATAAGCCTACGATGGGAATTATGTTGCAGCGTTCATTACGGGATCCTGTCGCCAAAATAGTCACACCATTAGCTAAAGCTTTGGTCAAACTGGGCGTAAGCGCCAATTTGATTTCAGTAATCGGGGGGCTAGGTTCGATTCTTGCCGCTCTTTATTTTTTTCCAAAAGGTGAGTTTTTTACTGGTGTAATTGTTGTCTCAGCCTTTGTGGCATTTGATTTATTTGATGGAGCGGTTGCGCGTGCTTCAAATCAGGGAGTTAGTAAGTGGGGAGCATTATTAGATTCAACCTTAGACCGGTTAAGTGATGCGGCGATTTTTATTGGTGGCTTACTATTTTTTATTGATCAAAGTGATCGGTTAGTTCCAGTATTTCTAGTTGCCACCTTCGCTTCATTTATGGTCTCCTACATAAAAGCACGGGCTGAGTCACTTGAGATTAAATGTGATGGTGGCATAGCAGAACGTGGTGAGCGGATATTAATTGTGCTAACCGCCTATGGATTACATGGTCTATCTGTTAATTATGCAATGGCGATTGGAATGTGGGCCTTAGCATTGCTATCTATTATCACAATGATTCAACGGATGTTTATTGTTTACAAGGCGGTTAAGTAGTGTATTTGCTTTATTTATTTGGGTGGAAGTTAGTTGCAGCTTTACCTGAAGTAGTTGCATATAGATTGGCTAATAAAGTCTCAGACTTAATTTACGCTAGAGATGGCAAAGGTGTGAGCCAACTGCGTAGTAATTACCGCAGGGTAAAACCAGAGCTTTCTGATACGGAGTTGGCTAAGTTAAGTAAAGAAGGAATGAGATCCTACCTACGTTACTGGTTTGACACATTTCGGCTTAGTAAATGGAGTAAGACGAGAGTAATCGAGACTACCTTTGTTATAAATGAGAACCTACTTAGAGATCCAATTGCTGCAAAACAAGGCTGCATAATTGCACTGCCCCATGCAGGTAATTGGGATCATGCCGCTGCTTACTTTTGCTCTACTGGCATTAATTTGACCGCAGTAGTTGAAAAACTAAAGCCAGAGGCAATATTTAATAAGTTTTTAGATTATCGCAGAAGTATTGGAATTGAACCAATTAGTCACAAAGAAAAAACTATTCCGATCTTATTGGAGCGGCTGGCGCAGGGTAAGTTAGTCGCACTAGTTGCAGATCGAGATATGTCCCGTAACGGTATTGAGATTAATTTTTTAGGTGGGATTGCGAAAATGCCAGCAGGACCTGCAATTCTAGCAATTGAATCTGGCTCACCTTTAATTACTGCTTATATTAGATACTTAAAAAGCGGTATTGAAATTAGGTTTGAAGAGACAATAAAATTGCCAGTATCTGGTAGTAAAGAGGAGCAGATAAGGATTATTACTCAATCAATGGCTGATAACTTTGCAAAGCGAATCAAAGAGTCCCTAGTTGATTGGCATATGTTGCAGCGGGTTTGGGTAGATGAAAAAAATTAGAATTGGCATGGTATGTCCCTATGGTTGGGATACACCAGGAGGAGTGCAAAGCCACATCCGTGACTTAACAGAGCATCTGATATCTGAGGGACATTATGTTTCAGTGCTTACGCCAATTACTGATGATTCATTAGCTCATGAGGATTATGTAGTTAATGCTGGTAAGCCAATCTCAATTCCAATTAATGGTTCAGTAGCTAAAGTTTTATTTGGTCCAGTTGCTAGCTCACGGGCAAAGCAGTGGATAGCAGCAGGAGATTTTGATCTACTACATCTACATGAACCAGCAATCCCTTCACTCTCACTTTTAGCTTGCTCAGCAGCAGAGGGTCCACTAGTTGGTACATTCCATGTTTCAACGCCAAAGAAGAAAGCAATCTATGCGATAGGTCCGATCTTGGAGCCAATTGTTGAAAAGTTAACAGCACGAATTGCAGTTAGTGAGTTAGCCCGCTTTACCTTAAAGGATCATTTTGAGACAGATGCTGTTGTAATACCAAATGGCATTGACGGCAGTAGATATG
>JGI25910J50241_10000984_pt1 | contig 10042 bp, 7 predicted proteins | sample LauGreSBDMM110SN_3_FD_50241 | JGI IMG/M metagenome (IMG submission 50241) | reverse complement strand
CCCGATGCCCGAGAAAATCGCCTCTGGAGCGAGGCGGCTGCTAAAAGTATTGTGGCTGCGTGCCGCAATAAAAAAGGAACTGTCACCGAAGAATCTAAGCCNGCAACTCAACTTGCCCCGCAATTGTTTGATCTNACCAGCTTGCAACGTGAAGCGAATGCGCGGTTTGGGTTTTCTGCTAAAAATACCTTGGGGCTTGCACAGGCCCTTTATGAGAGGCATAAGGTTTTAACCTATCCGAGAACCGATGCTCGGGCGCTTCCTGAGGACTACTTAGAAACTGTTCACAGCACTATTACTAACTTGGGCGAACATTCGCCCGAGTACCAATCTTTTGCGAACACGATTCTCAAGGGAGATGGTAAAAAATCATGGATTAAACCGAATAAACGTATTTTTGATAACAGTAAAATTTCTGACCATTTTGCAATTATTCCCACGCTCGAGTCTCCTAAAACGCTAAGCGAGCCTGAACAAAAACTCTATGACTTGGTCGTACGACGGTTCTTGGCAGTCTTTTATCCGGCCGCAGAATATCGAGTAACCACTCGAATCACAGAGGTTTCTGGCCATCACTTTAAGACCGAAGGTCGTGTGTTGGTCGAGCCTGGTTGGTTAAGCGTTTATGGCAAAGCAAGCCAAGCAGATGATGAGTTAGTGCCCGTACAAAAGAACGAGTCGGTTCAAAGCGAATCGATTGAGCTTCTTGCCCTCAAGACCAAACCTCCGGCGCGGTACACCGAAGCAACATTGCTCTCCGCGATGGAAAGCGCTGGTAAGTGGGTAGACGATGATGATATGCGTGAAGCGATGGCAGAAAANGGCTTGGGAACGCCCGCNACACGAGCGGCGATTATCGAAGGTCTGCTTGCAGAAAAATATATGGTTCGTGAGGCACGTGAACTCATCCCAACGGCAAAAGCATTTCAATTGATGACCCTATTGCGAGGCCTCGATGTCTCTGAGCTGACTCAGCCCGACCTCACAGGAACTTGGGAGCATAAACTTTCCTTAATCGAACAAGGTAAGCTAGATCGCAATACCTTTATGCAAGAAATTGCGCAAATGACNCAACGAATTGTGAAGCGNGCCAAAGAATTTAATAGCGANACCATTCCTGGGGATTACGTCACACTTAAAACCCCCTGCCCCCATTGCGGCAAAGCCGTTAAAGAAAACTATCGGCGCTTTGCATGCGAATCCTGTGGGTTTACTATCAGCAAAACACCGGGTGGCAGAGCCTTTGAATACGACGAAGCGGAGTTGCTTCTTAAAGATAAGACCATCGGCCCCTTACAAGGCTTTCGAAGCAAGATGGGTCGGCCTTTTGCAGCCATTATTAAACTGGTTGAAATCCCCAAAGATGATTCCGACTATCCCAATGCGGGATTTAAACTAGAGTTTGATTTTGGAAACAGTCAAGATGATGATTTGGAGGTCATTGACTTCACTGGCAGGGAAGTACTAGGCGTATGTCCAAAATGCTCTGGGGCTATTTATGAGGATGGTATGCGCTATGTATGCGAACACAATACGGGCCCAAACAAAACCTGTGATTTTAAAACTGGCAAAGTGGTCCTTCAACAAGAAATTTCTGCAGAACAAATTAAGAAATTACTGACAGAAGGCAAAACTGATCTCTTAACAAATTTTAAGTCGAATCGAACTGGCCGTGGCTTTAAAGCTTATCTTGCCTTAGGCGAAGGTGGGAAAATTGGTTTTGAGTTTGAAGCTAAGGCCCCAGCAAAAAAACGGGCGGGCGATAAAGATGCGAGCAAATCTGCGCCCAAACCAAAGCGTGCAAGTCGGTCTAAAGCGAAAGCCGAGGAATGAGATAGTGCTGGTATTACATAAGATGCAAGGGTGGACCACAACAGCCCCCTTGATCCTAGCGCAGTGGCCACGTAAATATTTTCTAACTGGGGCAAAGCGCCTATCAATGGAAGTCGATCCTTAGTAACGCAACGCAAGCCCACAAATTGGTCAATGGGATGAAGCTCATCGATCTTCAATTCCGTTGGGGCCAATATTCCTTTTGCTAACTGTAGGTTATGGTGGTCACTAATCGCTCTGGGCTCTAGATAATCGTCTTGCTCATCGTAGGTTGAGCCTACTAACCAGCGATAGCACTGTTGCTGGGTGTCATACCGAGGCGGCAAGCAATAGCCTTCACCTGAGATAATTGTTTTTGGTAATTGATGAATCAGTTTAGAGTTTTTTGCTAAACCAAAAATACTCAGTTGGCCCCGTACTGGCTTTAAAAAAAGATGGGTGCCAAACGGACTTAGTAGATCTTGAGCTCCAAATGCATTTGCCAAAATAACTGTATGTGCCCGTTCTAATAAATCTCCTTTTTGGTCGAACGCGAGCCAGATACCGTTTTCTTTTTGTATACGCGTTACGGTCCTTTCCCATATCGTACGCAACCCAGGACTTTGTTGCACCAGATCCTCACACAGCCGCCCCAGATTGACTGAGCCGGCGCTCGGAAACCAAACGCCCGAGCGCTTAATCCCAAAACAATCCTGCGCTGTACGCGAAGAAATTAACTGGCCCATTTCAGGACCAATCCCTAATCGCTGTAATTTTTCAGAGAGCGCTACTTGATCAAAGGATGCATTTGGCTTNCTCTGTAAAAAAACTCCTCGCTCCTGCCAGCGATCTTGCCAATCCTCTACAACTAGATGAAATGCACCCAAGGCTATGGTATGAAGTTTGCTGGCAGTGCGCCCTACTGGGGGGTGGGTAATCGCCCCTGCATGCGCCGAAGTGAGTCTTCCAGGACCAGCTTGCGCATCTATTAAACCTGTCGCAAGGCCTAACCGACAATACTGCCTAGCCAAGGTAGCGCCGGCAATGCCGGCACCCACAATCAGAACATCAATATGTTCTTTGGGCAAAAAACTTATGCTCCAAAACGCTCATGTAATTTAGCGCGCGTCTCGACTAACTCTATTGGTAAGTGATGTGCCAATTTGTCAAAAAGCTCTTGATGTAAATCAAGCTCCATCTTCCAATCATCCGCCTGCACTGGAATTGGTTTATGAAAATGCTCAGCCGACAAACTTAAGCCGTTCCAATTGAGGTCGGCGTGACCCAGAGAGCGGCCGATCCATCACACCAATGCACTTGAGGGGGCTGAGNAAGCAAGACACTTTCTTGCACCCATTGAATTAACTTTGGATTTTTAACATAGCTTCGACTCGCTGGTTTGTTCATGACGCCCTCAAATAGAAACCCTTATTTGTTAACAGTATTATTTTTAATATGCTATCTCATTAAATGAATTTTAACATTTATGTCATATTGATTCGGCGGCTTATTTACCAATGCAAAACTCACTAAAGATTTTTCCAAGCAACTCATCCGGCAACAGTTTTCCTGTTATTTGGCCGAGCGCATCTTGTGCATAGCGTAGCTCTTCTGCAAACAAGTCTAGAGCGAGATTCCCATTTGTACCATGCGCCTGAGCTCTGAGTAAACATTCTTTTGCAAGCGCAATAGCGCTTAAGTGGCGCTCGCGGGCTGTAAAAATACCAGCCGCCTCGTTACTGTTCCAGCCCGCCCCTTCGAGAATTTTTTTCCTTAGGCGATCCATTCCTGCACCTGTTTTTACTGAAATATAAATAGCGCTTTCATCATGAAGAGGGTGGGCCGAATGGTTTTCTGTAGCAAGCAAATCTAATTTATTAAAGACATTAATAATGTGTGCTTTTTTACTGGCGCGCTTCGTTACTTGCGCTGCAAGCAAGCCATCCTCGAAGCTCTGTGCTTGAGAAAGGTCGCGCATAAAAATAATTGTGTCTGCATCTTGAATAGCATCCCATGTTTTTGCAATTCCAAGCCGCTCAACTAAATCAGTAGACGTTCTGAGGCCCGCGGTGTCTATTAGGTGAATGGGCATTCCTTGTAAGGAAATACGCTCTTGAATTCGATCACGGGTAGTTCCGGCCACCGGGGTAACAATCGCACGCTCTTCGCCCACAAAATAATTTAATAGTGAGCTTTTGCCAACATTAGGCGAACCAACCAGCGCAAGCTGAATTCCATCGCGCAGGATTTTTCCTTGCCGTGTTTCTTCAACCAGCTCATGAAGCTTTATTAAAAGCTCGGCAAGCAGTTCATTTGCTTTGGAGCTCTCGAGGAACTCAATCTCCTCTTCTGGAAAGTCTAAGGTGGACTCAACCAATATGCGTAACTGAGTAATCTCCGTGATCAGCTGGTTAATTCTCTGCGAAAACCGTCCTTGTAATGAGCGCGCTGCTCCCTTTATAGCGGCATCACTTTGCGCATTGATAAGATCGGGTATGGCTTCAGCCTGAGCAAGATCAATTTTGCCGTTAAGGTAGGCCCTAAGAGAAAACTCACCGGCCTCCGCCTGCACAATGCCCCAATCGCGCCCTAGCTCAATCACTCTGTTCAAAATCATCTGCGTCAAAAATGCTCCGCCATGGCAATGCAACTCTAGAACATCCTCCCCGGTGAAGGAGGCCGGTCCCTTAAAATAAATCAGCAATACCTCATCTAAGCGATTGCCGTGTGAATCATTTAAATATAAGTGGTGGACAAAGCGCAGTTTGGGGGGTTTGGCCAACAGAAGCTCTGCCAAGCCAACGAGGTTCCGCCCCGATACCCGAATAATGCCAACCCCGCCGGACCCCGGTGGGGTAGCAATGGCTGCGATGGGATGGTTTCTCATACGATCCCCATCGGAAACAATTATTTATTAGCGCTTCGCTTTGCAAACATTTGGTTGATTTGCCACTGCTGCGCGATTGATAAAATATTATTAACAACCCAATAGAGCACCAATCCTGCCGGAAAGAAGAAGAACATAACCGAAAATACGATTGGCATCCACATCATGATCTTTGCTTGAAGCGGGTCCGGCGGGGTTGGGTTTAACTTAACCTGCACGTACATCGATACGGCCATGATCACTGGCAATATATAGTAGGGGTCAGGCACCGAAAGGTCATTGATCCACAAAATCCAAGGGGCGTTGCGCATTTCTACGGACGATAAAAGTACCCAATAAAGTGCAATGAAGACTGGGATCTGAACAACAACGGGCAAACACCCGCCCAATGGATTTATCTTTTCTTGTTTGTATAAATCCATCATGGCACGATTAAGTTTTTGTGGGTCGCCTTTTAGTTGCTCACGCAAGGTCATGAGGCGCGGCTGTACTTCTTTCATGCGGGCCATTGACTTATAACTTGCGGCCGACAGCGGGAAAAATAAAAGCTTGATTAAGAGTGTCAAGATAACAATTGCCCAACCCCAGTTAGCAACGTAAGAGTGGATTTGCTCCAGTAGCCAAAAAATGGGTTTTGCAATGACCGTCAGATAACCATAGTCCTTGATTAAGTCAAAGCCCGGGGCAATTTTTTCTAAAAGAGTTTCTTCCTGTGGCCCAATGAACAGACGCGTTTTTTCAATGTGACTTGCGCCGGCAGCCAAGGGGGCAAGTGGGGTTTGTAGGCCAATGCGATATAAGTTTTGTTCAACCTTTCCNACATAGACATCCCTCACCGTTTTATCGCTTGGCAACCAAGCGCTCGCAAAGTAATGTTGAACCATGGCAATCCAGCCGGGTTCTCCAGCAGGAATTTGCCTTGGCATGGTCACTTTATTTTTTTCAATGTCTGAAAAATCTATTTTTGTAAACTTTTCTTTATCGGTGTACAAAGCAGGCCCTGTAAATGTGCTGTAGAACTCGCTATCGCTTACAGCGGTTCCATCGCGCACTAACTCGCTGTAGAGAACAAGTAGATTCGCAGCACCTTGTGCTCCTATTTGTGTAACACGATGCTCTACCTCAACCACATAACTGCCATCGCTCAAAAAGTAGGTTTTCTCAAGACGTACGCCACCCTTTTCGCTTATAAAACTTATAAAATTTTTATTGTCGACACGCCCGCTTTTGCTCAGAACAAAGGTGGCTGTGTGATTTGGTAGATCATTGCTGGTGGCCGATATTAGGCCCGAGCGAACAAAGTATTGGTTTTGCGGTGTGATCTGCAAAAGGGTAATAGGCTTTTTGTCTACCCCCAATTGCTTGAGTAATTTAGCGTTTATTACGCTCGCTCCCGTTGCGCTTATTTCTAACTCCAGCACCTCATTTTTGATGCTATGTTTCTCGCCCGTTGTTAAATTTGTAACACTAATGGATGGGCCCTGTTCTGGTTTTGGAAGGCTTGCTTGCTTAGGCAGGTCGGCTGCGCTTGGTGGAGCGGCAGAGGCTTGTGGGGTTGCCGGGTTTGCCACGGCCGGAGTTCCCGATGGAGTTTCTTTTGGCTCTGGTGGTTTAGAAACGTTTGGCGTGAGTGGGGTTGGTCCAAAAAGAGCCTGCCGACCATCGTAAAGGAGCCAGTTGTTATAGAGCATCAAGCCCGAAATCGTTAATACTGCCCAAAGTAGTGTTCGCTTGATATCCATTTTTAATTGCTTGTCTTGGTAATAAATGATTTTTCGGTAGTCTCTTTAACGGCCGGGTCGTAGCCGCCGGCTGACCAGGGGTTGCAGCGTAAAATGCGCCAACAGATTTTAACGAGACTTTTGACTGGCCCATGCACTTTAAGACACTGGCAGGCATATTCAGAACAGCTTGGTACAAACCTGCACTGGGTCCCAAAAAAGGGGGAAAGTGTAAGCTGATAGCCGCGCACCAAATGGCTTAGGGCCTTATTAATTGGCGGCATGGGCTAACTCCATCAATCTTTCCCTTAGCGTATTCTGCTCGTGTTTGCGCAGTTTTCCCTGCGTGTTTTTTCCAATAGCCTGACGTAGNTTAACTACGCAATCTCTCTTGCTGCCAAATGCGGGTGATTTAATAAGCTCCCTACTAAGCCTCTTTAACTTATTTCGGTCTACAGCTCGCTTTGCCAGCTTTTTTGCAATAGCCAGCCCAAGTTCGGGTTGCTGCTGGTTTATGGAGGCCTCTAAATACAACGCCCAACAACCATTCGTTGCGGGCCGTGTTTTTAACAGCTCTGCGATTCTGCTAGATTTCAACGCTCTTAAACAGCTAGGCGCTTGCGTCCCTTTGAGCGACGGGCATTTAGCACGGCGCGGCCGCCTTTAGTTTTCATTCTGACGCGAAANCCGTGGGTTCTTTTGCGGCGTGTTACGGAGGGTTGATATGTTCTTTTCATGATTTGTCCTAAGAAAACCCTCTATTTTCTCTATTTGTTTGCATAGCGTCAACTTAATACAAGGGTTTTGCCTAATTTTTATATTTCTGGGCACCGAATTTTAGATATCCATCTGTTTTTAAATGGTTTTTATGGTTTTTACACAAGTTATCCACANGTTATCCACCCTTGGCTTTCTTGTGGATAACTTTTATGAATCGCTACAATCAAGTTCTAAGTAAATCTATGAGCAAACCCGAAATCCCCCCCNTACTGGCCCAACTCAATCCCCTTGGATTTTGGGATTTGGCACTACAAACGCTGGCAAAAGAGCTTTCGCCGCAGCAGTTTAAAACNTGGATACAACCCCTTAAAATTANGGGCTATGAAGAGAGTGAGCGACTACTTTTAATCGGGGCCCCCAACCCATTTAAATTAGATTGGATTAGGCGCACATTTTCCTCACGACTTCATGAAATTGCGGCTGATTATTTTGGCTACCCCGTTAACCTGCAGTTCACCCTGGGTGCGGATGCCAATCGTGGCGGTCCCGCCCCCGGGCGCTTGATCGGCCAAGATGTTGAGCGCACCCCCCCTCATGTGGTGATTGACGAGCAGGCAGTCGAGGCGCCCACCCCCGGTTTTGATGCCATTGATGACGTTCGCAACCCCGCAGAGCGCGAACAGGCGAAGCTTAATCCGGCCCTTACATTTGAGAGTTTTGTCACCGGCAAAGCAAATCAGCTTGCCCGCGCGGCATCCATTCAGGTGGCTCATAATCCTGGAGCCTCTTACAACCCAATGTTTTTATATGGGGGTGTTGGGCTAGGAAAAACCCATCTTATTCATGCCATTGGTAACCACCTTTTAAAAGAAAAGCCGGCTGCAAAAATCCGCTACATCCATGCAGAACAGTACGTCTCTGATGTGGTCCGCGCTTATCAACAAAAGGCTTTTGACCGCTTTAAGCGCTACTACCACTCCCTCGATCTTTTGTTAATCGACGATATTCAGTTCTTTGGGGGCAAATCACGAACCCAGGAAGAGTTTTTTTATGCCTTTGAGGCGCTGATTAACAATGGCGCGCAGGTCATTATTACTAGCGACACCTATCCAAAAGAGATGGAGGGCATCGACGAACGTTTGATTTCACGATTTGATTCTGGTCTTACAGTGGCCATTGAACCGCCTGAGCTTGAAATGCGGGTAGCGATTCTTATGAAGAAGGCTGCTGCTGAGGGTGTGCCCATGAGCGAGGATGTTGCTTTTTTTGTAGCAAAGCATCTCCGATCTAATATCCGTGAACTCGAGGGAGCGCTTCGAAAGATATTGGCTTATGTTAGGTTTCATGGCAAAGAGGTCAACATCGAGGTAGCCCGCAACGCCCTTAAGGACCTGCTTTCTATCCAAAATCGTCAGATCTCGGTTGATAGTATTCAGCGCACTGTGGCTGATTTTTACAATATAAAAGTCGCAGACATGTACTCTAAAAAGAGGCCTGCTAATATTGCCCGGCCACGGCAAATTGCCATGTTTATTGCCAAGGAGCTTACCCAAAAAAGTCTTCCCGAAATCGGGGAGCTTTTTGGAGGGCGTGACCATACAACTGTTTTACATGCGGTTCGCAAGATCGCCGAGGAGCGGCAACACGATTCGCATCTCAATCATGAGCTTCATGTGCTAGAGCAGTCCCTAAAAAATTAATGTGGACAAGTCTGTGGACAAAAGCATGGATAACCATGTGTTTAAGTTGTGAGTTATTTTGTGGATAAGCGGTGGTGGTGTTTTTATGTGGGATGCCTACACAATTTGTCCACACGCATTACCAGACTTATCCACAAGAAAGTTTTCTTGGAACACCCTGATTTCGCTATAAAATTTAGGTTATTAACAGAAAACTAAACCCTTACTACTATTACTATTTTGATATACATACAGGAATATAAAAACAATGCAATTAGTTAATGCTACTCGGGATGAGTTATTAAAACCGCTACAAGTTGTTAGCGGTATTGTTGAACGACGCCATACCCTTGCAATTTTAGCCAATCTTTTATTTCGCAAATCTGCGAATACAGTTTCGTTCGTTTCTACGGACATTGAAATTCAAATAACAACAAAAGCGGTATTTGGTGTTGGGGATGATGAGGTAACAACTACTGTGGGCGCCCGCAAGATTTTAGATATTTTGCGTGCTCTTCCAGAGGGGCCTGTTAGTTTGAGCTTGAAAGATAATCGCATGGTTGTGCAAAGCGGCAAAAGCCGATTTTCTTTACAGACCTTGTCTGCCACGGAGTTCCCTATTATGCAAACTAGCGGTGAACAAATCGCCTCGTGGAAGATGAGCCAAAAGGCATTTAAACAACTCATAAGCCAGGTCTATTTTGCAATGGCACAGCAAGACATTCGCTATTATTTAAATGGAATGCTTTTGGTGTTGGAGGGAAAAGACCTTATTGCAGTTGCTACTGATGGCCATCGTCTAGCATTTAGCCAAACAACACTAGAGAACGCCCCCACGGGCAGCGGCCAGAAACAAGAAATTATTATTCCCCGTAAAACTATTTTGGAGTGTCAGCATCTTCTGAGTGATGGTGATGAACCACTAGAGCTTAGCCTTAGCGGTAATCAGATTAAATTAAGCTTTGGGGATGTTGAGTTAATCTCCAAACTAGTTGAGGGAAAATTTCCGGATTATCAGCGCGTAATTCCGAAGGGTCACAAAAACACACTAATTGTTGGCCGCGATCTACTGCAGTCCGCCCTACAAAGAGCTGCCATCTTGACAACTGAGAAATTTAAAGGGGTGAGGTTCTCTCTTTCAAACAACAAAATAACTATTCAATCAACCAACGCTGAGCAAGAAGAAGCGCAGGAAGAGATTGAAACGCAGTACGGCGGAGAGG
>JGI25910J50241_10000971_pt1 | contig 10116 bp, 3 predicted proteins | sample LauGreSBDMM110SN_3_FD_50241 | JGI IMG/M metagenome (IMG submission 50241) | reverse complement strand
CTGTTCGTTGCGCAATTTCATGAGCTGTTGCTCGTTTTCTAGTTCTTTAATTTCCAGCAACAAATTATTTTCTTCAATGAGTTTTTCCCGTTGCTTTTGATAGAATTTTTGGTAGGCTCGGTTGATGAAATGGGCAATTACAAAGGCAATTAACAAATACAAAATCACAGCAATATTAGTGGCATACCAAGGTTTTGCAATCGAAAACTTGTACTCGGCGATATTATCCGGAGAGGAATTGGCAATTTTAGCCCGCACTCGAAACACATAATCACCTGCTGCTAAGTTTTTAAAATTAACCGTTGGTTTGGCACTCCACTCACTCCACTCGTCTTGAATTCCCTCGAGTGCATATTGGTATTCGGCATTGATGTACTTGTTGTATTCGGGAACGGTATAGCTGAAGGTGATATTATTTTCTTTGGCGCTAAAATCACCTTCTTCCGAAATGGAACAATTGATGCTATTCTCATTGAGTTGGTTGATGGCCACATTGGCAAGAGAAACACTGTAATTCTTGAAACTCAGATCGTTAATATTGATGGTGTAGTAGCCGTCGGTGGTGCCAATCAAATAGACTGAATTGTATAGCTGTGAAATATTCTCATAGCCAGACATCGAATTGGTGAGTGATGACGGAATAGGAATAGCGTTCTGTTTAAGATTGTAACTCAATTTGTTGAGCGTGAAATAATGAATGTAGTTCTTAGAAAACAACCATATTTTATTGGATTGATCAATAATCATATTGCCTGATGTAAATTCATCTTTTTCAAAAATTGCACTCAATTGATTGTCTTTTTCAAATTGCTTGGTTTGCTGATTGAGCTTTAGAATCCCATCTTTGTAGGCATAATAAATCGTATTATTAAATTGGGTTAAACAGGCGTTTTTACCCTTACTCGGTGTTTTGTAGGTATAAAATGCAGAGGCTTTGTGCAGTGTTTTTTCCAGTTGCATTCGAAACACACCTTTGTATTCATGACTAATGTATAGCTCGAGCTTGGGCGTCAATTCAAAATATTTGGCGGAGTAATCAAACCCTGCAACTTTATTGCGAAACACCCATTGGTTATTTACTTTTTGTAAAACCGAAATCCCGTAATAATTTCCTTGCAACAAAAGCGAATTTATGCCCTGTAAAGGTTCAAACTTCCAGGTTCCAGACTGAGAAAAAATGAGTTTGGCCGAATTGGCTACTACAACAAAAGTACCCGAATCGTGTCCACAAAACAGCGTGCCTTCAAAACTAAACAAGGACCACACCTGCCCTTTCGTGCCGGGTATAAACTGAAATTGTTCGTTGGAGTTGTAGTTTTTGCAAAATAATCCTTGGTTAGTTCCGATGTACAATTTGCCTTGAAACAATTTGGAAGTATATACGGTGCCCAAAATACCCGTATCGTCAGAGAAACTCTTTACCGGTGATTGCAAATTAATGCAATTGATGCCGTTGTCTAAGCCAATCCACAAATTCTTATCGGCATCTTCAAACAAAGACAAAGCCGTGTTGTTGCTAAGTCCTCTGTTTTGAGTGATGTGGTACTTAATTTTCCCTGTACTACTCAATACATATATTCCATTGGAAACTGTACCAATTGCAAAATTTCCATCAGACAATTGGGTACTGCTGTAAATGCTATTTTGGGCAAACACGGCATTTGCTTCAGTTTGGGATTTGGAGAGCGTGTTGCCAGTGAGTTTATAAAAGCCGTTGAAATGCGTGAGTATCAATAAACCGCTATCTGTGGCAATGATGTTGCTTATTTTGTTGCTTTGAAGCACAGGATGATTTGAAATTAACTTGGACGAGCCATTTTCAATTTCAAATAAGCCCTCGTTCATGGACTGAAAATAAACCGCAGCATTGGTTTTAAAGGCTTTGGTAATGATTGATTTGCTACTCACAATTTTGAAGCCGCCTGTCTTGGTGTCATAAATATAAATGCGATTCAACGATTGGAAAAGCACCCATTGGTCTACGCTAAGTATGTTCCAAAATTGCTCGTCGTCGAGAATTTTAGATTTAATTTTATCGCTCAATGAAGTATACTGCAAACGGCCATTTAGTTGGCGTTTCCAATACCCAAATTCCATATAACAGCCCGTGTAGATTTTTTTGTCGATCACTTTTACCGATCGCATAATGGTTTCGTTGGGCGTGGGATACAAAGTCCAAGTGGAACCATTGTATTCTAGGAGTCCATCATTATTAGCAAAAAACAAGAAATGATTACTCCCTTGCGAGATCATCCAATTTTGGTTTCCCGCATTGTAAGCCGTTGGTGTGTACTTTACAATAGGTGGTAATTCTTGCGCATTTGAATCAACTGAAAAGATCCAAAAGCAAGCAATCAACACAAAATGAATGATTTTTCTTGTTTTCATTGTTTTAAATTTCTTGGGTAAAATACACTTATTGTGAAAAAAAAGCACGCTTTTATCAAACGTGCTTTTCATCAAATTAACTGTATTTTGGGGTATTCTTTATTTTTTAACTAATCTAGAAGTAGCTGTTGNTCCTTGANCANTTACTTTAACAACATATACACCAGCTTGTAAATCAGCGATATCAAGTACTACTGAATCTGCATTCGGGTGAAATTGTTTAATTTCTTGACCAATTAATGAATAAATTGAAACAGATTCCATCGCATTTTTAGCAGTAATGGTTACTGTTTCTGAACTTGGATTTGGGAACATTTTTACTTCAGCTAAATTGAATGAAGTAGAAGCCAATGGCGTGTTGCTGAAATAAACATTGTCAACAAATACGGTTCCTGCTCCAGCTGGATTTCCTGAGAAAATTAGTTGCGCGATGTGCGCTCTAGAAGTTAAACCTGTAAAGCTAGACAANGGAATGTCGTATCCGTTCCACTCGTTCAAAACTGGTGTGTAAGACAACTCAAATTCTGTATCATCGTTCGGCGTACCTTGGTAAACACCATTTGCACCAAAATCAACCAATTTAATACGGAACGTAGTCATGTTTGGTGTCCAAGCATCCACGTGAAAATACTGCATATTGGTAGCATTGATTTGGCTGGTTACAGTTTCAACACCTACAAAATTTAACGCAGAGTATTTTTTAGTATCATTTCCTGCAATTTGTAAGTCAGTTAAGTTAGCCGAAGACCAAACGGTTCTCCAAGTATCTACCGCTACATTGGTGTAGGCATTACTAAACATAGAAATTACAGATGCAGCAGGACGAGTTGGCGTTGGTGCAGCCGTCATTGGCTCATTTGGATTTGATGTAGGTACATTATGAAAGTATACGTTATCAATATAAATAACTCCAGCTGCATCAGGCAAACCTGAGAAAATTAACTGTGCAATATGACCTCTTGTTGTTAATCCACCAAAATCAGCCAACGGGATTTCATAGCTATTCCATCCATTCAAAGTAGGTACATAGGTAATTTCGTGTTCTACGTCGTCTCCTCCAGCAAAAGCTCCATCAGCACCAAAATCAACCAATTTCACACGGAAAGCAGTCATGTTTGGCGTCCAAGCGTCCAAGTGAAAAGTAGTCATTGCTGTAGCGTTAATTGGGCTAGAAGTAGCTTCTATTCCTACAAAACTCAAAGCTGAGTATTTTTTGGTATCGTTTCCTGCAATTTGCAAATCTGTTAAGGTAGCGTTAGACCAATCGGTTCTCCAAGTATCTACTGTTACGTTGGTGTAGGCATTGCTAAACATCGAAACTACATTGGCAGCTGGACGAGTAGGTGTTGGTGCAGCAGTAAGGGGCTCCTGAGGAGTAACTGCATTTCCTGCTACTACTACATTCCCTAATGCAGCTTCTTGCGCAGGGTTGGCATTCAAACCTTTGACAGTAAAACCATATTGCACAACTAAACCAGCTGGGATTGCTGCGTCAGTAGTAATGCTAAACGGTTGTCCAGCAACTAAAGGAGCAGAAACAAATACATCGGTAGAATAACCGGTTGCAGGATTTAATCCTTTGATAAAGGCAACCGCTGTATAGGCAGAGTTTAAGGTGTTGCTTGTTACGTTACCCGTAAAAGTTAGCACTTGACCTGCAAGTGTATTGTTTTCTACAAAGGTGTTTCCTTCAAATATTTTGTTTCCAACAGCTCCACTTGACCAATACGGATCAGCGGCATTGTAGGTGTTGTAGTTTGGATACAAAGTAACCGTGTTGGCACCTGCATTGACCACCGATTTCATATCGGCTAATCCCCAACCACTTCCAAACTGAAATGTGGTTCCATCAGTTAAAAAGACATTGGCATAGCCTGTCCACAAATCAGCTCCGTTTACAGAAACTGAATTTTGAGCAATTCCATTTTGAATACCCACGAAGGAGCAAAAAAATATGGCAACTAATTGTAAAGTTTTTTTCATTTTTTTTAATTTTTTGATTTTTTCAAATGTACAACAGGAATGCAAACGATGTAGTAAGCAGCAACTATATAAAAACTATACACCTTCTATTTGCAAAACCTAAAAGCAAATAAAGTAAAAACATATTGAATATCAAGCAGATAAAAAACATTTAACAGCTGTTTGATTTAAATAGATTGGCCATGAATCATTAATTGTGTTGTGGTAGTGTTGTAGTGCACTATTTCGTTTTCGAATAACGCAAGCTATACAAGAGATCGGTGTGCTGTATTTTTTTTGTTTATGGTTAATAAAAATATGTAAAACAAAAAAAGCACGTTAAACAAACGTGCTTTTAAGAACTTGTAGTGCCTATACTTTTATTCCTTAATCAACTTGGATGCAACATATTTACCATCTTGTGTTTGAACAACCAATACATAAAGGCCATTGTTTAGGTTTGCAATTGAAAAATCAGCCTGCATTCCAGACACGTTTTCTTCATATACCACCTGACCTATTGTTGAATAGATTGTAATTTTTTGCATCGTGTTGCTCATGTTAAGATGTACCCAATCGGTTGCAGGATTTGGAAAAACTACTAGATTTGCCATTTCGTTGGATGCCGTACTAAATGGCAAATCCAATCGAATGTCATCAAACAAATAGTACTCACCCGTGCCGATTACCCCAAAATTAAAAAACACCACGACTCTTTTGTAGTTATTAGCCGAATTGATACCAGGAAAAGTAAAGGATAATTCCTGCCAATCATTTGCCACTGTGGTCGTTGCATCAACTTCAACATTGAATGCGGCATTGGTTAAATTTTCTAATTTCAATTTTACCACGCTGCCCACTTGGGGTGCAAACACTTTCATTTTAAAGGTTTGTGAAGCTGAAAAATTGATCGCTGTACCCAATTCAATAAAAGAACCCGACCATTCCGGACCATTGTTCTTAATCAAAATTCCGGCATGGGCCGATGTATTGATGCCCAACGGATAGGGATTGTTTATTACAGAAGTGTCTGTGTTGCCAAAATTGGTGAAATTGTAATCTAAACCAGCAACTTCAAAATCCAAAGGCAATTCAGGTTTAATAATTTCTGGACCAAAGGAGATTCGATCAAAATAACACACATTATCAGAAGTTCTCGCTTGGAAATCGGGAAAAATAATAATTTGGTCATTGGTCTCTCCAATGCGGCTTGAAAAATCAAAGACTAATTCTTCCCATTGATTTACTTGGGTATTGGCCACTTTAATTTCGCCCGTAGACGCATTGGTTGCCGAGGCAAATTTAATACCCACATCACTAATCACTGATTTATACACTAGGATGCGTACCGTGCAATTACTTGCTGTAATTACATAGGATCCTAAGGCGGACGGACCCGGAACTGGTTGCGATCCAGGGTGTTGATTTTCTACACCGGCAAAGGGAGCGCCAGTTACTAGTGTGGTCATTTTGGCTACAGTAGCCGAGGTATTTATTCCGGTAGTAGACGGATTACTCACAAATTCTAATGGCGTATTTGTCCCATTTTCGAATACTTTCCAAACCCAAGCAGCACCTTGCTCTCCGGGTTCAAACGTGATTGGACCATTTTGTGCCCAAGTAAAAGCCGATACCAATAAAACGATTATTTGTACAATTTTTTTCATAAGTTCTAAAATTAAGTTTATCAAATATAATCCATCTGTGTTGCACAAATGAGATTGCGTTGTATATAAAAACTATACAAAACTTTATTCGATAGAATCCTGTGCAATAATCTACCCAAATAAAGACTGCTTTTTCTATATTTGCCTGCCTTGTTCAAAAGGTATAATTTACATGAAAGCAGCTGAACATTTACTTCCTAATCCCAAGACACATATCCTCATCAAAGGAGCGCAGGTGCACAACTTGAAAAACCTGGATGTGAACATTCCGCGGAACAAATTGGTCGTCATCACGGGACTATCAGGCTCGGGAAAATCGTCATTGGCCTTTGACACCTTGTATGCCGAAGGGCAAAGGCGTTATGTAGAAAGTTTATCCTCCTATGCCCGCCAATTTCTCGGGCGTTTAGATAAGCCAAAAGTGGAGTACATCAAAGGAATTTCACCGGCGATTGCAATCGAACAAAAAGTAAACACCACCAATGCGCGCTCTACTGTAGGCACCTCCACCGAAATCTACGATTACCTCAAATTACTGTTTGCCCGCATCGGAAAAACCATCTCCCCTGTTTCGGGACAGGAGGTAAAAAAAGATACCGTGGCCGATGTAATTGCTGCCGTAAAAGAATTGGAGTTAGACAGCCGTTGGTTGCTTTTGGCACCCATTCATTTGGAACAAGGCCGAAAAATTGAAGACAAACTCAAGGTATTATTACAACAAGGTTATGCCCGAATTTTGTACCAAGGCGAAACGGTGCGCTTGGATGAACTGCCAGAAGTTACTTTTAAATTGGCTGATTTATACCTCATTGTGGATCGAATAGTTGTGAAAGACGATGAAGGCTTCTACAATCGCTTGGCCGATGCCGTGCAAACCGCCTTTTTTGAAGGAAAAGGAGCTTGTGTTTTGCAAGAGGTTTCCACGCAAAACAAGCATCAATTTAACAATGCTTTTGAATTGGATGGACTCGAATTTATTGAGCCCAATGTACATTTGTTTAGCTTTAATAATCCTTATGGTGCTTGTCCGGTATGCGAAGGCTACGGCAGCATCATTGGAATTGACGAAGATTTAGTAATTCCAAATACCGCCTTGTCTGTTTACGAAAATGCGATTTATCCCTGGCGAGGAGAAAGCATGGGCTGGTACCGTGACCAGTTGGTCAATTCGGCATATACCTTTGATTTCCCTATTCACAAGCCCTATTTTGAACTCACCGAAAAACAAAAAGAGCTCATCTGGATAGGCAACAGTCACTTTCAGGGCTTACACGAGTTCTTTAAAGAACTGGAAGAAAAAAATTACAAAATTCAAAATCGGGTGATGCTTTCGCGGTATCGCGGCAAAACCAAATGCCACGCCTGCAAAGGCAAGCGCTTGCGTCCAGAAGCTTTATACGTAAAAATACAAGATAAAACCTTGGTTGATTTGGTCGAAATGCCCATTGATCAAGTAGTCGAATTCTTCAAAAATCTGCAATTAAGCCCCTATGACGCTCAAGTTGCCAAGCGATTATTGGTAGAAATTACCAATCGTTTGCAGTTTTTACTCCACGTGGGCCTTCCCTATCTCACGCTCAACCGAAATTCGGCCACCTTATCGGGCGGAGAATCGCAGCGCATCAATTTGGCTACCTCTTTGGGCAGCAGTTTAGTGGGTTCGATGTATATTTTGGATGAGCCGAGTATTGGCTTGCACCCTAAAGATTCGGAACAACTCATTCAAGTATTGTTGGCCTTGCGTGACCTGGGCAATACGGTTATCGTGGTAGAACACGACGAAGACATCATGAAAGCGGCCGATCAAATCATTGATATTGGCCCCGAAGCCGGATCTTTTGGTGGCGAATTAGTGGCCCAAGGTAGTTTTGCTGAAATTCTGAAGGCTGAATCTTTAACTGCTCAATACTTGAACGGAAAATTAGCCATCGAGTTACCCAAAAAACGTCGAAATTGGACTTCCTATATCGACATCATTGGCGCGCGCGAACACAACCTCAAAAACATCGATGTGCGGTTTCCACTCGAAGTACTCACAGTAATTACGGGAGTTTCAGGTAGCGGAAAAAGTACCTTAATCAAAAAGATTTTATTTCCTGCTCTGCAAAAAAAGATTGACGGCATGAGCGAAAAAGCCGGTCAGTTTACCGATTTACAAGGCTTTTACCATAAAGTGCACCACATCGAATACGTAGATCAAAACCCCATTGGGCGTAGCTCGCGATCGAATCCGGTTACGTACATCAAGGCCTATGATGATATCCGGGATTTATTTGCCAAAGAAAAACGATCCAAACTCAACGGCTTTCTGGCCAAGCATTTCTCCTTTAATGTGGATGGTGGACGCTGCGACAGCTGCAAAGGCGAAGGGGTAATTAACGTTGAAATGGTGTTTATGGCAGACGTGCATTTGCCTTGTGAAACCTGCAACGGCAAACGATTTAAAAAAGAAGTGCTCGAAGTGCAGTTTGAAGGCAAAAACATCGATGCCATATTAACCAGTACGGTCGATGAAGCCATCGCGTTTTTTAGCGCACACAAACAAACCAAGATTGTACAAAAATTGCAACCCTTGCTAGATGTGGGCCTTGGTTATGTGCAATTGGGCCAATCTTCTTCTACACTATCGGGTGGCGAAGCGCAACGCATCAAATTGGCCTCTTTTTTAGTGAAGGGAAACACCAAAGAAAAAGCGCTTTTTGTGTTTGACGAACCCTCTACTGGCTTGCATTTTCACGACATCAACAAACTTAAAGCGTCTTTTGATGCCTTGATAGACAAAGGACATTCAATCATAGTAATTGAACACAACCTAGATTTAATTAAATGTGCCGATTACATAATTGATTTAGGCCCTGTAGGTGGCGAAGAAGGTGGTTATTTATTGGCCACTGGCACACCCGAAGAAGTAGCAAAAAACCCGAAATCAGTTACGGGCAAGTACTTGAAAGATAAATTATAAGCCTATTTTCTTAAAAAGCTTGTGTGCCACCTCGTTGATATCTTCAGAAATCTTGAGCTTGTAGTTGAGTAACCCATACACCAGCGTAATCAAAATAGATTTGAGGGTAATGCTTACAATTGGATGAAAGTCAAAATCCCAAAAATAGAAGGCTAGAAATACGCCAATGATGATGGCAAATGATTTCAAGGTATTGACTGTAAACGGAAATAACTTCATTTTCTTGACCACAAAAACCAATTTGATGGTATTGTAAATAAACACCGAAATCAAGGTGGCCAATGCAGCCCCGTCAATGCCGTATAACGGGATAAAAATCATGTTGAGGCCAATCATCAAAAACACCAACAACAAGCCAAACGATAGCACCCATTTGTAGTATTTGGTGTTCAAAATAATGGCGTTGTTGTTTCCTAAAATCACGTCATAAAACTTAGACAGCCCGATTAAAAAAACCACCAAAATTCCACCCGAATATTCGCCCGGAATCAATTGGTAGAGCATTTTGATGTTCAAAAAAATACCCAACATCACCAAACCGCCTATTACTTGAAGCGTGATGGCGCTTTTTTTATAGAGCACATTCAGTTCTTTGAGTTTATTTTCACTCATCAACTTAGCGGTAATCGGATAAATAATTTGCAACATCGCCCGACTGGGCACCGCAATGACTGTAGCAATAAAAATCGCCACCGAATACAAGGCATTGCTACTGATGTTTTCGTAGGCCGGAATCATCACTTTATCAAAATCCATGAGCAACATCGCGACACTGCCCGACAAAATGATGAACGACGAATAGAACACGATTTCCTTAATGTTGTGCGGAACTTTAAACGAGAGTTTAGGCATGCGCACATACATAGCAAAGATTTTCATGGCGATGAGTTGCAGCAAATAGGCCAAAAACAAGCCATAGATAAACTGATCTTTGGTTATCCAATCCCAATGCACCGCAAACAACAAACATAGTATTACCACACGCACCAATACTTCGCTAATGAAGTTCCCAAACACCGATTGCATGTGCACCTTTACCCAGGCATAAAAAATCTCAAAATAACCCATGCAAATCCCGATAATCGGAATGAGCCACAAAAAGGGCTTCACCTGCGGGTTTTCTTTCAAGATGAAATA
>JGI25910J50241_10000970_pt1 | contig 10128 bp, 9 predicted proteins | sample LauGreSBDMM110SN_3_FD_50241 | JGI IMG/M metagenome (IMG submission 50241) | reverse complement strand
GTTTTGCGCAAATGGGGATACCGGGTTGGCCAGCATCTTGGAAGACGCTTGGGCAAATTCGGCGAAAGGTTCCATCAACGCCCTTTGGGCTTCATAGAATTGGTAAAGCATGGCTGACACCTCACTATGTGTTTGTTGCAGTGCAATATAACAGCTGAAATGCATTTCGTGCTGACATGCTGTCACGTGTGCAAGCTGCCCGTTTGGCTTGGGCCGCAAAATGTCGGCAACCCGGGGAGTTACTGATTGAATCAACAAACTTTGTCACTGAGTAGCGCCGAATTGTCTGAAAAACCGTTGCCCGTCCTGTTTTTAGGCCACGGCAACCCGATGAACGCCATCGAAGACAACGAATACCGCCGCAGTTGGGTGGATTTGGGTACGCAGTTCGGCCCGGGGCAGCGCTGGGCCTTGCCCCGCTTGATTGTGTGTGTGTCGGCGCATTGGCTGACCGATGGCTGGCAGATCACTGCCAATGAAAACCCCCGCACCATCCACGATTTCGGCGGTTTCCCTCAGGCTTTGTTAGACCAGCAGTACCCTGCGCCCGGCGACCCCGCCGCCGCCCAAGCCATTGCAGGTTTGCTCAGCCCTGCACCTGACGGCGCCGGGGTGAGCTTAAGCAACGATTGGGGGCTGGACCACGGCAGCTGGTCGGTGCTCAAACCCATGTTCCCGTCGGCGCAGATTCCGGTGCTGCAACTCAGCATGGACTATGCGCGCCCGGTTGCTGATCACTTTGCTGTCGGACGCCAATTGCAAAACCTGAGACGCCAAGGCGTGTTGATCGTGGCCAGCGGCAACACGGTGCACAACTTGCGCTCGCTGCAAATGCATATGGGTAGCCAGGAAGCGCTGGACTGGGCGCGCAGTTTTGATGACTGGGTGGCTGCACGCATTTCTGCCGGAGAGCGTGAAGCGCTGGTGGATTTCCAGGAACGCGACCAGGAGGCAAGCTTGGCACACCCTAGCTTCGAGCATTTCCTGCCTTTGCTTTACGCGGCAGGTGCCGCTTCGGATGAAGACACGGTAAGTTATTTCAACACTGGTTTTCAGCTAGGCTCGATTGCCATGCGTTCGGTGGTCTGGGACAGTGTGTAAGCAATCAAACCGCTCAAGCTGAATAAGGCTTTAGGCGCAGCCCAATTGCGTTGCCAAGTCCTGCAAATCGGCGGCTGAATAATTCATAGGCGATTTAGCGACAGATTCGCCCAAACCCGGGCCGTGTTCGTCGGGTCGGGAGATGAACGCGGTTTTCAGACCGGCGCGCGCTGCGGCGGTCAGATCGTCTGAGTGCGCGGCCACCATCATGGTTTCTTCCGGTGTGAAGCCCAGCGCCGCAGCCGAAGCCTGGTAGACGATGGCTTGCGGTTTGTAGTCGCGCGCTATTTCCGCGCCGGTGATCGCGTCCCAATGCCAGCGATTGTGTCGGGCCAGGTTGACCATCAAACCTATATGGCCGTTGGAGCAGGGCGCCAACACAAATTTTTGCCGCAGCCGCGCCAGCCCTTGTTCTACATCCGCCCATTGCTCAAGGCGGTGCCAGCCCAGGTTTAGCTGTTGACGTGTGGCTTCGTTCACCTGATGCCAGCCCAAACGCTCCAGCACGATATCCAGATTGCCTCTGTGCAACTCGTCCAGTTTGCAAAAGCCGCGCTGACCGCTGCGCACTTTTTCCATGGCCGGCTGGTATTCGTTGCGCCAGTCGTCAGCGAAGGCGTGCCAGTCGGTGCTCAGGCCCAGCGGCGACAACAGGGTTTGGGCTTCGTGCGCGATGCTGCTGCGCCAGTCGACCAAGGTGCCGAATACGTCAAAAATCAGTGCTTTGGTAGCCATGTTTACCGCCTATTTCAAAACTGTTGCAATGGCTTGACACACGTGGCCGATGTTCTGGCTGTTCAAAGCCGCCACACACATGCGGCCGGTGTCGGTGCCGTAAACGCCGAACTCTGAGCGCAGGCGCAGCATCTGGTCTTTGCTCAAGCCCGAATAACTGAACATGCCGATCTGGCGCGTGATGAAACTCATGTCTTCTTTGATCCCGGCGGCTTTCAAACCATCAACCAGGCTTTGGCGCATGGTTTTGATGCGCACCCGCATCTCGCCGAGTTCTTTCTCCCACAGTTGGCGCAATTCCGGGCTTTGCAACACGGCTGCGACCACCGCGCCGCCGTGTGTCGGCGGGTTGGAATAGTTGGTGCGAATCACAATTTTGAGTTGCGACAAGACGCGCGCGGCTTCGTCGGCCGATTGGCACAGCACCGACAGCGCGCCGACGCGTTCGCCGTACAAGCTAAAACTTTTGGAAAACGAAGTGGCGACCAGAAAATTCAGACCGGCTTTGACAAACTTAGAGATGACCGCGCCNTCTTCGGNGATNCCGTGGCCGAAGCCTTGGTANGCCATGTCCAAAAACGCTGTGAGCTGGCGCGCTTTGACTGCTTCAACCACCTGGTCCCATTGCTCAGGCGTGATGTCATAACCGGTGGGATTGTGGCAGCAAGCGTGCAACACGATGACGGTGCCGGGAGCGGCGGCGTTCAAGCTGTCCAACATGCCTTGGAAGTTCACACCGCGAGAGGCAGAATCGTAATACGCATATGTTTCGACCGTGAAGCCAGCCGAGGAAAACAAAGCGCGGTGGTTTTCCCAGCTTGGGTCGCTGATCATCACCTTGGCTGCGGGGTTGAGTTTCTTTAAAAAGTCGGCGCCGATTTTCAAACCACCGGTACCGCCCAGGGCTTGCACGGTTGAAACGCGGTTGGACTTGACGGCTTCTGAGTCAGCGCCGAACACCAGACCTTTGACCGCGGTGTCGTAGGCGGCAATACCGTCTATGGGAAGGTAACCGCGCGCAGCGGGTTTGAGCATCATGGTGTGTTCTGCTTGTTGCACACATTCCAGCAGAGGCAGCTTGCCCTGGTCGTTGAAATACACGCCGACACCAAGGTTGACTTTGACCGGTGCGGTATCAGCCGCAAATTGTTCATTCAAGCCCAGAATCGGGTCACGGGGTGCCATTTCTACGGCAGAAAAAAGAGACATCGTCAGTCCTTGAAGAAAGGGGAAAAAGCAGGGGCGGGATCAAACAGCGCAGACTGCGTTAGGCTTAGCGGTTTGGCAACGATTTTAGCGGTTCGCATGTGCGCGCCGGATCGTCCTTTCAAAGTCGGTACATGAGCAGTCCCTTAGCAGTCATTGAAGAAACCGTTGAAGCCGCCGCAGCACTTGCGGGCGAATGGAAAACCTATCCTGGCTCGCCGTTTGAATTGTTTCAGCCTTACCAGCCGGCCGGTGACCAGCCGACCGCGATAGCCAAACTCGTCGAAGGCATGCACGACGGCGAAATTTTCCAGACGCTGCTGGGTGTGACCGGTTCAGGCAAAACCTTCACCATGGCGAATGTGATCGCGCAAATGGGCCGCCCGGCCATCATTTATGCGCCGAACAAAACGCTGGCGGCGCAGTTGTACAGCGAGTTCCGCGAGTTTTTCCCGAAAAATGCGGTCGAGTATTTCGTCAGCTATTACGACTATTACCAGCCCGAGGCCTATGTGCCGCAGCGAGATTTGTTCATTGAAAAAGACAGCGCTATCAACGAGCACATAGAGCAAATGCGTTTGTCCTGCACCAAAAGTTTGCTGGAGCGGCGCGACGTCATCATCGTGGCCTCCGTGTCGGCCATCTACGGTATCGGCGAGCCGGAGAGTTACCACCGCATGGTCATGACTTTGCGCATCGGCGACAAGCCCGGCCAGCGCGACATCATTGCGCAACTGGTGCGCATGCAGTACGAACGCAATGACATGGATTTTTCGCGCGGTCGCTTTCGCGTGCGCGGCGACACCATCGATGTGTTTCCGGCCGAGCACAGCGAGTTGGCGATTCGCATCGAACTGTTTGACGACGAGATTGAAAGCCTGCAACTGCTCGACCCATTGACCGGGCGCGTGATTCAAAAAATCCCGCGCTTCACGGTTTACCCATCCAGCCACTATGTCACGCCGCGCGACAAGGTGTTGGCCGCCGTGGAAACCATCAAGCTGGAGTTGAGTGATCGCCTCAAAGAATTGGTCGGCATGGGCAAACTCGTAGAAGCGCAACGACTCGAGCAACGCACGCGGTTTGATCTGGAGATGCTGAGCGAAATCGGCCACTGCAAAGGCATTGAAAACTACACCCGGCATTTGTCCGGCGCGGCGCCGGGTGAGCCGCCGAGCACGCTCACCGACTACCTGCCCAAAGACGCCATCATGTTTTTTGACGAAAGCCATGTGCTGATGGGCCAGTTCTCGGGCATGTACAACGGCGACAGGGCGCGCAAACTCACGCTCGTTGAATACGGCTTTCGCTTGCCCAGCGCCTTGGACAACCGGCCTTTGAAGCTGGAAGAGTTCGAGCGGCGCATGCGCCAGCTGGTGTTTGTGTCTGCCACCCCGTCAGACTATGAAAAAACGCATGCCGGCCAGGTCGTCGAGCAAGTGGTGCGGCCCACCGGGCTGGTGGATCCGCAAGTGGAGGTGCGCCCGGCCACGCACCAGGTCGATGATGTGTTGCAGGAAATCCGCATACGCGCTGACAAAAGCGAACGCGTTTTGATCACCACCTTGACCAAGCGCATGGCCGAGCAACTGACCGATTACCTGAGCGACAACGGCGTCAAAGTGCGTTACTTGCACAGCGATATCGATACCGTCGAGCGCGTGGAAATCCTTCGCGATTTGCGTTTGGGTGTGTTTGATGTGCTGGTCGGCATCAACTTGCTGCGCGAGGGTTTAGATTTGCCCGAGGTGTCGCTGGTCGCCATTTTGGACGCCGACAAGGAAGGCTTTTTGCGTTCAGAGCGCAGCTTGATTCAAACCATAGGTCGTGCGGCACGAAACTTGGAAGGGCGGGCGATTTTGTACGCCGACCGCATCACCGACTCCATGTCACGCGCTATCGGCGAAACCGAGCGTCGCCGCAACAAGCAAATCGCTTTCAATCTGGAAAACGGCATCACACCGCGCGGCGTGGTCAAGGGCATCCGCGATTTGATCGACGGTGTTTACAGCGATAAATCCGACAAGGAATCCATGCGCATGGAGCTAGAGCAAGCGCGTTTGCAGGACATGAGCGAAAAAGACGTTGCCAAAGAAATCAAGCGACTGGAAAAGCAGATGATGGAACACGCCCGCAACCTGGAATTCGAGCAGGCGGCGTCCACGCGCGACCAATTGGGCCGGTTACGTGGCTTGACCTTTGGTGCGACACCCCAAGATAGGGTGTAGTACCGGACGGNTTGGGGCTATTACCTGACTAAATCGTTTGGTCTTGTGTTATAGTTGACTAATCCAGTCGACAAAGCAGCTTTACAGGAGTTTTTATGCGTCTCACCACCAAAGGCCGTTTCGCTGTCACCGCCATGATTGACCTGGCTTTGCGCCAGAACAACGGGCCGGTCACCCTGGCTGCCATCAGCCAGCGCCAGCAGATTTCCCTGTCCTACCTCGAGCAATTGTTCGGCAAATTGCGCCGCCACAACCTGGTCGAGTCCACCCGTGGACCCGGCGGCGGCTACACACTAGGCCGTAAAGCCAACGAGATTTCAGTCGCCGACATCATTTTGTCGGTGGACGAACCCATCGACGCCACCCATTGCGCCGGCAAGGAAAACTGCTTGGGCGAGACCGGTCGTTGCATGACGCACGAACTTTGGACCTCATTGAACCAGCGCATGATTGATTTCCTGAACTCGGTCAATCTGCAAAAACTGGTCGATGACCAGCTGGCCAAAGGCCTGCAAATCGAAGACAAGCCCATGATGAAACGATCTATCACAACTGGGCCGGTGGTCAAACCTATACGCGTCAACGCACCGAATTCTGTGTTTGCCTTGGGCAATGCATTCGTCAAAGGTTGAGTGACACCATGGACATGACGCCGCATTTCCCGATTTACCTGGACTACTCTTCCACCAACCCGTGTGACGACCGCGTGGTCGACGCCATGATTCCCTGGTTGCGCGAGCATTTCGGCAATCCGGCTTCACGCAGCCACGCCTGGGGCTGGGAAGCCGAAGAAGCGGTTGAAAAAGCCCGCGTGCAAGTGGCGGACTTGATCGGCGCCGACCCGCGCGAAATCGTCTGGACCTCGGGCGCTACCGAGTCCAATAACCTGGCCATCAAAGGTGCAGCGCAGTTTTACAAAACCAAAGGCAAACACCTGATCACCGTGAAAACCGAGCACAAAGCCGTGCTCGACACCATGCGCGAACTGGAGCGCCAGGGTTTTGAAGTCACTTATTTGGACGTGCAGGAAGATGGTTTGCTCGACTTGAATAAACTGAAAGACGCCATCCGCCCGGACACATCACTCATCAGCGTCATGCACGTGAACAACGAAATCGGCGTTATTCAAGACATCGTCGCCATCGGCAATATGTGTCGTGAAAAAGGCATCATCTTCCACGTGGATGCCGCGCAATCTACCGGCAAGGTAGACATCAATTTGGCTGAACTTCCTGTCGATTTGATGAGCCTGGCCTCGCACAAAACCTACGGCCCCAAAGGCATTGGCGCTTTGTACGTGCGCCGCAAACCGCGCGTGCGTCTGGAAGCGCAAATGCACGGCGGCGGTCACGAGCGCGGCATGCGCAGCGGCACTTTGCCCACGCACCAGTGCGTCGGCATGGGCGAAGCTTTTCGCATCGCCAAGCTGGAAATGGCGCAAGACATTGCCAAGGCCAAGCATTTGTCGCAGCGNNTGCTNAACGGTTTGAAAGACATAGAGCAAGTGTTCATTAACGGCCACCTCACTCAGCGCGTGCCGCACAACCTGAACATCAGCTTCAACTATGTCGAAGGCGAGTCCCTCATCATGGGTATCAAAGGCCTGGCGGTCTCTTCCGGCTCTGCGTGTACCTCGGCCAGCCTGGAGCCCAGCTACGTGTTGCGCGCCTTGGGCCGCAGTGACGAGTTGGCGCACAGCAGTTTGCGCATGACCGTGGGACGTTATTCCACCGAAGAAGAAATCGACTTCGCCATTTCCACCATTCGCCTGAACGTCAGTAAATTGCGTGACCTCAGCCCGTTGTGGGACATGTACAAAGAAGGCATAGACATCAGCACCATCCAATGGGCAGCCCACTAAAGGAAAAGCATGGCTTATTCAGAGAAAGTAATTGATCATTACGAAAACCCGCGCAACGTGGGCTCGTTTGAAAAGGGCGACGATTCGATCGGCACCGGCATGGTCGGCGCACCGGCTTGCGGCGACGTGATGAAACTGCAAATCAAAGTGAATCCTGTCACCGGAATCATCGAAGACGCGCGTTTCAAAACCTATGGTTGTGGTTCGGCCATCGCTTCGTCTTCATTGGTCACCGAATGGGTCAAGGGCAAAACCCTGGACGAAGCAGCCTCGCTCAAGAACAGCGAAATCGCCCAAGAGCTGGCCCTGCCACCGGTCAAAATCCATTGCTCCATCTTGGCCGAAGACGCCATCAAGGCAGCGGTCGACGATTACAAAAAGAAACACACCCACTGATATGTCAGTCTCCATGACCGAAGCCGCTGCACGGCACGTGAACCGCTACCTTAGCAAGCGCGGCAAGGGTGTGGGCGTGCGTTTGGGTGTGAAGACCACCGGTTGTTCCGGACTGGCGTATAAGCTCGAATACGTGGATGAGCTGGCGCCCGAAGACATGGTGTTTGAAGCCCATGGTTTAAAAATTTTGATCGACCCTAAAAGCCTGCCTTACCTTGAAGGCACAGAACTCGACTTTGTGCGCGAAGGCTTGAACGAAGGCTTTAAATTCAATAATCCCAACGAGCGCGACCGTTGCGGCTGTGGTGAATCTTTCCGGGTTTGATGGTGAGCGACGGGATAGTGACAGGCGCGCTCACGCTGGCGTGCAGCGACTTTGAACTGTTTGACATCCCGCCTCGTTTTCAAATAGACCCGGTTGCACTCGATCAGTTGTGGAAACAGCTGCAACGCCAAGTGCATCCCGACCATTTCTCCTCGCAAGGCGCAGCCGATAAACTCTTGGCCATGCAATGGTCAGTGCGGGTCAACGAGGCCTACCAGCGCCTGAAAAATCCTTTGCGCCGCGCTGCTTATTTATGCGAATTGAACGGCGCGCCCATTCGCGCCGAAGACAATACCGCCATGCCCCACGCGTTTTTGATACAGCAAATACAGTGGCGCGAAGAACTCGACGAGGCCACAGACGCACCCGCCATTGAAGCGCTGCAACAGCAAATGAGCGCGGAAAAGCAACAGCTTCTGCAACAATGTGCTGATGCGATAGACATCCGTTCTGACTGGACGCAAGCGGCTCAATCGGTGCGCGCCCTGATGTTCATCGAGCGTTTCGAGCACGACCTTGACAACCGCCTTGAGCGCTTAGACAACAACTAAAAAGATTCCTCGCACATGGCTTTGCTGCAAATTTCCGAACCCGGGCAAGCGCCCGATCCGCACGCCAGGCGCATCGCCATCGGCATAGACCTGGGCACCACGCATTCCCTGGTAGCCAGTGTGCGCAACGGTGTCGCCGAATGCCTACCGGACGATCAAGGCCGGGTCATATTGCCTTCTGCAGTGCGTTATTTGGGCAACGGCAAACGCGCCATCGGCCACGATGCTTTGGCGGCACAGGCTGAAGACCCGCAGAACACCATCGTCTCAGTCAAGCGCTTCATGGGTCGCGGTGTGGCTGATATTGCCAACGCTACTCAACTGCCTTATGAGTTGATAGACAAACCCGGCATGCTGAGTTTGCAAACCATCGAAGGCGAAAAATCTCCTGTCGAGGTGAGCGCCGAAATATTGGCCACGTTGCGCCAGCGTGCTGAAGACACTTTTAACAACGATATTTATGGCGCGGTGATCACCGTACCTGCCTACTTTGACGACGCGCAACGCCAAGCCACCAAAGACGCGGCGCAAATGGCTGGCTTGAATGTGCTTCGATTGATCAACGAACCCACCGCCGCTGCCATTGCTTACGGTTTGGACAACGCCAGCGAAGGCATTTACGCGGTGTACGACTTAGGCGGCGGCACCTTTGACGTGTCGATTCTTCGTTTGAGCCAAGGCGTGTTCGAAGTCATGGCGACAGGCGGCGATTCCGCTTTGGGCGGCGACGATTACGACCGTGCGCTGGCCGATGTGGTGCTCACTGCCACCGGTCGCTCATTGAGCAATGCAGCCGATAAATCGCGCATGCTCACCTCAGCACGCGCTTGCAAACAGGCTTTGTCAGACAGCACCGAATATGTATTTCAAGTCGAGCTCAGCGACGGTGCCATCAACCACAAAGTGACGCGGGCTGAGTTTGAAGCATGCACCCAGCACTTGACCCGCAAGACTTTGCAAGCTGTTAAAAAAGCATTGCGTGATGCCAATCTACAGCCCACTGACATACAAGGCGTGGTCATGGTTGGCGGCTCTACCCGCATGCCGCATGTGCAGTCTGCAGTGGGCGAACTGTTGCAATGCCAACCCTTGAACAACGTCAACCCGGATGAAGTGGTGGCCTTGGGTGCGGCCATACAAGCCAATCAACTCAGCGGCAACAACCCCAACGGCGAATTGCTGCTGCTTGATGTCATTCCCTTGTCGCTGGGCATAGAGACCATGGGCGGTTTGGTCGAGCGCATCGTGCCGCGCAACCAAACCATTCCCACCGCCATGGCGCAGGACTTCACGACTTACCAAGATGGACAAACCGCATTGGCTTTGCACGTGGTGCAGGGCGAGCGCGATTTGGTGGTCGATTGCCGCAGCCTCGCTCGCTTCGAGTTGCGCGGTATACCGCCCATGGCCGCAGGCGCGGCGCGAATACGTGTGACCTTCACTGTCGATGCAGATGGCTTGCTCAGTGTCGACGCGATTGAAACCAACAGCGGCGTGCAAGCGCATATCGATGTCAAGCCGAGTTACGGTTTGTCGGATGATCAAATCGCCGCCATGCTGCAAGACAGTTTTCACACCGCTGAATACGACAAGAACGCACGCGCGTTGGCCGAAGCCAGGCTGGAGGCCGACCGCATGTGGCTGGCCGCGCAAAGCGCGTTGAACGCAGACGAACATCTGCTCACCGCCGACGAGGCAGCCGTGATCCGTGCTTTGATGAAAGAT
>JGI25910J50241_10000964_pt1 | contig 10136 bp, 9 predicted proteins | sample LauGreSBDMM110SN_3_FD_50241 | JGI IMG/M metagenome (IMG submission 50241) | reverse complement strand
ACATTTGTGCGATGCGCTACTTCGTCGAGGTGACGAAGTGGTTGCTGTCGATAATTTTTGTACTGGGTCTAAAGACAACGTNAAACACNTANCGAGCACCAAGAGCTTCTCGCTGATTGATGCTGACATTTGTGATGGAATACCCGTGGCGGGCAAAGTTGATTTGATTTTTAATTTTGCGAGCCCGGCGTCGCCAAAGCAGTACTTGAAGATGCCACTTGAAACATTAAGAGTCGGCAGCGTTGGTACTGAAAATGCGATCAAATTGGCTTTGCAGAACAGTGCACGACTGATTATGGCCTCAACAAGTGAGGTCTACGGAGACCCGTTGGAGAATCCGCAAAGCGAAACTTACTTTGGCAATGTCAATCCATTTGGGTTGCGCTCGTGTTACGACGAGGCAAAACGATTTTCAGAAGCGCTACTGATGGCCCACCACCGCACGTCAAAGCTGAATCTCGGCATTGTGCGAATCTTTAATACTTATGGTCCGCGACTCGACCCTGATGACGGTCGTGTCGTTTCAACGATCATTATGCAGGCGATTGTCAACCATGACGTGACGATTCATGGCGATGGAAGTCAGACCCGATCGTTTTGCTATGTAGATGATTTGATTCGCGGAATTATTGCAATTGCCGACTCAAGCGAAGTTGGTCCAATAAATCTTGGTAACAACATTGAAATAACCGTTTCAAAGTTGGCAGAAATGGTGCTCAAACTTTGTGGTTCAAAAAGTAAAGTTGTTTTTACTCAGGCAATGGAAGATGACCCACAGCAGCGGTGCCCAGATTTGGCCCAAGCAAAAGACAAGCTCGGTTGGGAACCACAAGTTCCTGTTGAAGATGGCTTAAAAAAGACAATTGAATGGTTTAAACAAAACCACAATTAATGCCTTAGCGCGGAACGGCAAAGAAATTTAGTTATTTCGGTAGGTAGGCGAGGGTTGCGTCGTGCANCAGCGAGTTCGACGTAACTAGNGAATTGGCGCGCCAGTTTGNTGTGCCGAGTCTGTCGGTGCATCGGCCGCCTGCTTGTTGCACAATTGGCATTAGCGCAGCAATGTCGTATGGTGCCAAACCGATTGAGTCGATCGCAAGATCGACAACACCTTGGGCGACCAACATGTGTTGCCAGAAGTCTCCGTAGCCGCGCACCCGCGACACATCGCGCTGCAGTTTTTCTAAAGACCCACTCGAGTCAAGGTCTCGCCATGGCTTGTTGAGCGTGATGCTCAAACTCGCGTGACGCATTGTGTCAATTGCGCTCACACGAATTGGCGCAGAGTTATAAAAAGCCTCGCCACCAAGATGTGCCCACCAACGCATTCGCATTGCTGGTGCTGAAACAACACCAAGAATCGGCACGTCGTTATATACGAGTGCGATCAGTGAAGCCCAAACTGGAACGCCGCGCACAAAATTGCTGGTGCCATCAATCGGATCAATTACCCACTGAAACTTTGCATCGCTCGGCCCAACGATGCCGTGCTCTTCGCCATAAACACTGTGCTCGGGTCTTTCGGTGCGCAAAATATTGGTGATTGCAGTTTCTGTTGCGCGATCAATTTCAGTAACTTCACTTTTGTCGGGTTTGCGCATCACCGAGAAATCGCGTGAGGTGAAGCCAGCGAGGCTTACTAAATCTGCTGAGTCGGCGACCTTGAGCGCGAGTTGCAGTTCGGCTTCAAGCACCGAATTCTCGGGCAGATTGTGATTCACGGCAAACTCAAAACTGCAAAATTATTTTGGTTTGACCGTTGCCAAGTCGGCCAAGGTCTCAACAAGTGAGTCTGCGTCAAGACCAAGTTGTTTCAAAATTGCTGCGGGTTTGGCTTGTGGCGTAAATTTCGTTGGCAATCCCAAAACTTCAACGCGTGGATGCACCGAGTTGGGAGCATTGGTCACTAAGTCGCCGAGCATCATGCCGATGCCACCGTCGCGAATGCCATCTTCAAGCGTTACGACGACGCAGTGCTTGGCGGCGTCTTGAATCATCAGTGGATCTGCTGGCACGCAACTACGAACATCCCATAATGTGATTTCAATGCCGCGCGCGGCGAGTGTTGCAACCGCAGTCTCGGCTGCCGCAACAAGTTTGCCGATTGCCAACACGCAAACATTTGGAACTGACGAAGAATGAATCTTGCGTGCCGACAAACCTGAGCCGATTTCGTTCTCGCCGACTGATCGTGCCAAACCTTTCGGATAGCGAATCGCTACAGGGCCAGTCTCGGCAAGGCCGATCGCATCTTCGAGCATCTTGGCAAGATCTTGTGCGCTCGATGGCGCAAGCAATCGCATGCCTGGAACTTTTGAAAGCAACGCCATATCGAAGATTCCGTTGTGGCTTGGGCCGTCGTCTCCGGTGATGCCGGCGCGGTCAAGGCAAAACACAACTGGCAGGCGATGGAGTGCAACGTCGTAGACAAGTTGATCCCACGCGCGATTTAAAAAAGTCGAATACAAAGCAACTACGGGTCGTAGCCCGCCCATCGCCATGCCGGCCGCAGCCGTCACTGCATGTTGCTCGGCGATACCCACATCGATGAAACGTTCTGGAAATCGAGATTGAAACGGCAACAATCCGGTTGGTCCTGGCATCGCGGCGGTGATTGCAACGATTCGCGAATCTTGTTCGGCGATTTTGATGATTGAATCGGCGAACGCTTGGGTGTAACCAGTCGGCACAGATTTTGGTGGACCAGTAACTGGGTCGAACACTGGTGCATCGTGGAGATTTTTTTCGTCGTCGTCTTCGGCTGGCGGGTAACCGCGACCTTTTTGAGTGATCACGTGAATGACTAGTGGTCCTTCTTCAACTCGCAACGATGCCGACTTAAGTGCGTGTTCAAGATCTTGTTGGTTGTGACCGTCGATTGGCCCGATGTAGCGAACACCGAGTGCTTCAAAAAATGCAGTTGGCTGTAAGTATTCGCGAATGCCAGCTTTGAAAGCTTCGATACCGCGTTCGGCTTGGGGCCCGACGAGAGGTAGGTCGTAGAGAAACTTTTCGAGTTTGCGTTGACGTCGAACATAAACCGGGTTCAACCGAATATCTGTGAGCGCACGCGAAAGTTTTTTTGTCAGTCGATCTTGAGGACGCGCAAGTTCGCCGGTCTCATCGAGAGCATTTGGCGCCGTGCTCACAGTGATCGGACTTGTGACGTTTGAAATCGTCGGTGCGTATGAGCGACCGTTGTCGTTGAGCACGATGATTACGCGACGCTTCGAGTGACCAAGATTGTTGAGCGCTTCATAGGCCATGCCGCCAGTGAGCGAACCGTCACCGATGACGGCAACGATGTGTCGGCGATCGGGGTTTTGACCCTGATCGCGTGCGACGGCCATGCCGTAGGCGTAACTGAGAACGGTCGATGCATGACTGTTCTCGATGAAGTCGTGAATGCTTTCTTCACGACTCGGATAGCCAGAAATGCCGCCAGCCTGTCGTAAGTTGCTGAAACCACCGCGACGACCTGTCACGATTTTGTGCACGTACGACTGATGGCCTGTGTCCCACAAGATTGCGTCGCGTGGCGACTCGAAAATTCTGTGTAGCGCGAGTGTTAACTCGACGGCGCCGAGATTTGATCCGAGATGGCCGCTGTTTTTTGCCACCGACTCGACGATGAACTCGCGAATTTCGCCCGACAATTCAGCAAGTTGTTCGTAAGTTAGATCTGCGAGATCACTTGGTTGCCGAATGTCTGAGAGCGCCATAGCGCCCTTAACGCTAGTCCCGAGTGGTCGGATGAGAGCCAGTGAGTTGGGCCAAGAGTCGGCGTTGGTTCCAATAGTGCAGACTCGTGCCAATGAAATATGCCACAGCGAATGCCAGTATCCCACCAACGCCGTCAATCCAAAAGTGGTTGCCGGTGACGATGATGCACAGTGTCGTCACTGCTGGATAAATCAACAGAGCGAGACGCATCCATAATTTTCTGGCGATTGGCCAAAGACCGAACGCACACCAAGTTGCCCAACCGATGTGCAGTGAAGGCATTGCTGCGTATTGATTCGTAAGTTTGCTGGCGACACCGCTGTCAAATTTCCATGGTCCACCAAATTCTTTGATCGTGTCAACGAAACCAAAATTCTCTGCACCGTTTCGTGTGCGCAATTCGCTGACGATGCACTCTGCGCCAAAACCAGCGTCAGGACATGGCGCGTCAAGCAATCGGGGTGGCATCAAAGGAAACAGCGAGAAGCCGATGATCGCTAGAGCTGTCATTACGGCGAGAGTATTTCGCCACTGACCAAAAACTGACGGACGCAATTTATATAGTGCGATGAAAACACCAAGTGTCACTGCAAAGTGTGCCGTGCCGTAATAAACATTCATCGTTTTTATGAACCATACGTGGGGCAAAAACCAATCTTGAATAGTTTCTTCGTGAAACAGACCGATCCATCGTTCGAATCTGATGACGCGAATTGCATTCGTAAATGCATGGTTAGGAATTGAGACGCCTTCAACGAGAGTCGAACCGAATTGGTTGCGAATCATCGTGTATGTCGAATAGAAAACTGCGATGATGAGCGCTTCTTTCCACCAAATCATTCGGTGTTCAAAATCAGCAGGCAAATTCGGGCGCCGGCTTCGTTTTTGAGGCGTGTCTGAAGTCGCAATATCCACAAATAGAGAATACGGCGCGCAACAAGTTGGGAAGAGTTTGCTGCGCCTAGGCTGTGTCAATGACCAAGACGCAAAGCGCAGAACCACTAGTAGCCCCTGATGTTTTAGAGCGTGTTCTTGCCGCAGGGCGAAGCACCGGGGCCGAGTTTTCAGAGGTATATGTAGAGGACAAACGCTCGACATCTGCCGGTCTAGACGACGGCAAAGTTGAGCAAGTTACATCTGGGCGAGATCGCGGTGCAGGCATTCGCGTTGTTTCGGGTGAGACAACCGGCTTTGCACACACTTCAGATTTGTCAGAGCGAGGCTTGCTTGCGGCTGCGCAGGCAGCTGCGATGGCGGCCAAACAAGGCGGCGGTGGCGTGAACAAAGTGCAACTCGGCGATGTGTTGCGACACTCTGTCAACACAGTCAAAGTTGCACCTGACGGTGTCGAGAAGTCTCGCAAAGTCGAACTTCTGAAGCGTGTTGATGCAGCAGCGCGAGCAGTGAATGCATCAATCGTGCAAGTTTCTGCTGGTTACGGNGACTCACGTCGTCGAATTTTGGTGGCNAACAGCAACGGAGTATTGAGCGCCGACGAACAAGTGCGCACGTTGTTGCGAGTCAGTGTTGTTGCAACCGGCGACGGCGGNATGCAAACCGGCTACGACTCACTTGGTCACACAATTGGGTTTGAAATGTTCGACGAAAACGATGTCGAAGAGTTGGCGATTCGTGCCGCCAAGCAAGCCGTCACAAAATTGAGTGCTCGACCTGCACCATCTGGCGCGATGCCAGTCGTGATCAAGCGTGGCAGTGGTGGAGTTTTGTTTCACGAAGCATGCGGCCATGGTCTTGAAGCAGATCTTGTTGGTAAGAGTGCAAGTGTCTATCGCGGCAAGATGGGCGAGCTCGTTGCGTCGTCGCTCGTAACTCTTGTTGATGACGGCACGATGACCGCCGAGTGGGGCGCAATTGGCATCGACGACGAAGGTCACCCATCGCAACGCAACACTCTTATTCAAGACGGCGTTCTTACCGACTACATGTGGGACTACCTGCGTGCGCGAAAAGAAGGTCGCGCGCAAAGCGGTAATGGTCGTCGTCAGAGCTATCAGCATTTGCCGATGGTGCGAATGACGAACACTTTTGTTTTGAACGGCAAAGAAGACCCCGATGAAATTGTGCGCAACACCAAGCAGGGTGTGTATGTAGCCAAACTCGGTGGCGGTCAAGTTGACACTGCAAGTGGTGACTTTGTTTTCGGTATGACCGAGGCATATTTAATTGAGAACGGCGAAATAACCGAACCGTTGCGCGAAGGCAACTTGATTGGAAACGGTCCAGAAGTTTTGAAAGACATTGATCTGCTGGGCAACGACTTCGCGATGGGCAACCCTGGAACCTGTGGCAAAGATGGTCAAGGTGTGCCAGTGGCGATGGTCAGCCAACTCTTCGTGTTCGCTCGCTAACAATCGGCGGCACGGCAGCATGACAGTCGGTGTTCCAGACTTACAAAAACTTGCTGACTCGGTGGTTGAGCAAGCAAAGTCGGGCGAACAAATTGAAGCGTATGTTTCGCGTGGCGGCGAAACTTCGGTGCGCGTATACGAAGGCGAACTTGAACATTTCGTTTCAGCCCAAAGCGAAGGCGTCGGAATTCGCATTATCAAAGACGGTCGCACGGGTTTTGCCTACGCCGGCACGCTTGAACCGTCTGCAATTGCTGAAGTTTTGGCTGAGGCACGCGACAACATTCAATTCGGCACTGTTGACCAATGGGCGGGTTTGGCCGAACCAGATGGTGTGCAGCAGATACCGCAAAAGTTTTGGGACGAAGAGTTGGCTAGTTATCCAACCGATAAAAAAATTGAAATAACTAAAGAACTCGAAAAATTAACTCTGGCTGCCGACTCGCGCGTGCGGTCAGAACAGTCGAACTATGAAGACGGTTGGGGTGAGACAGCAGTATCGACCACAACTGGCATTCGCGAGAGCGGTCGCGGCAACTCTTGTTACGTTTCGGTCGCAACGCTGGCAGATGATGGCGATGAAGCGCAAACAGGTTTTGGTTTTTCGGTTGGCGACTCGCCAAAAGAGTTTGATTTACAAAAAGCTGCACGTGAGGCCGCCGACCGTGCCACACGTTTGTTGGGTGCGACTAAGCCTGCAAGCAAAAAAGTAACGATCGTCTTAGACCCTTATGTCACGTCGCAGTTTGTCAGCATCTTGTCGAGCGCTCTAAACGGCGAAAATTTAGCGAAGGGGCGCAGTTTGTTTGCCGACCGCTTGAATGAGCAGGTTGCAGATGCGCGATTCACGCTTGTCGACGACCCGACTAACAAGTTGGCCTACACGGCAACAGATATTGACGGCGAAGGTTTGGCGGCCCGACGAAATGTGTTGATCGAAAACGGCGTATTAAAAATGTTCGTGCATTCGAGCTACAGCGCTCGTCGCATGAACACAAAGAGCACGGGCAATGCAACGCGTGGCGGTTTTGCCGGCGGACCGGGTGTGGGCTGTTTGGCGATGCAAGTACAGCCAGGCACCAAAACTCAAGCCGAGTTGATTGCATCAATTGACGATGGTGTTTTGATTCAAGATGTTGCCGGCATGCACAGCGGCGTGAACACGATTTCTGGCGATTTTTCGACGGGTGCATCGGGCATCGTGATTACGAACGGCACACTCGGTGCACCGATTCGTGAATTTACGATTGCGTCAACGTTGCAGAAAATGTTGTTGAATATTGTCGACCTCGGAAAAGACATTGATTGGTTGCCGATGCGTGCAGTTGGTTTGTCTTTGGTAATTAGCGACGTGATGATGAGTGGTTCATAACCTGCATGTCAATTTTGCACGCGATCGTGCTGGGCATAGTTCAAGGATTAACTGAGTTTCTCCCAATTTCTTCAAGCGGACACTTAGAAATTGTTCCTTGGTTGTTCGGCTGGAACGACTACGACACGGTCGCCACAGCAAAAGCATTTGACACGGCCTTGCACCTCGGCACTTTGGTTGCTGTTTTGGTTTATCTTCGTGGCGAACTGTCTGTTTATGTTCGCCAAGGCGCGCAAGTGATTTTTAATCGACGCCAACCGGCTTCAATTGTGGGTCGGCAAGCCTGGTTTTTGGTTGCTTCGGCGATTCCTGCTGGTGTTGTGGGCATAATTTTTGAAGACGCAATTACCGAGCGACTTGGTACACCAAATTTGATTGCGATCAGTTTGATCGCTTTTGGTTTGTTGTTGGTCTGGGCAGATCGTCGGGCGAGTGCGATGCAAAATTCGCAAGACACCGACCAACTCAAACTGCGCGACGCTCTAATAATTGGTGCGGCCCAAGTTTTGGCGCTAAACCCTGGTACGTCGCGCTCGGGCATCACGATTACGGCGGCACGCCTAAGCGGCTTTTCACGAGACGCAGCTGCCAGATTGTCTTTTTTGATGAGCGTGCCAATAATTGGCGGCGCTGTAATTTTTAAGTTGGTTCAACTCGTTAGAGATGGAATACCCGAGGGTTTGCTCGTGCCGATGCTCGTGGGCATTATCGCCGCCGGGCTATCTGGCTGGTTGGCGATGTGGTCGATGATTCGTTTGGTGCGCACAAAAAGTTTTACGCCATACGTTTTGTATCGGGTCGCGTTTGGTGCGGCGATATTAATTATTGTCGCCAATAATTGGCGCTAGCCGACCAATACGAGACTGACAATACCCAGAGATGCCGCATTGGCGATCATTGCGGCATTGCTGACTGGCACCGCCAGCACGACAGTTGTCTGGCGATTGGGCTGCTCAACAAAATCGATAACTAANACTCGCTCAAGAACAATTGCCGAGTCGATGATCACGTCGACATAGTCACCCGANCGCATTTCGGGTAATGGCCCTGCGCTTTGCATTGCGACTGCGCGAAACCCAACTTTAATTTCGTAGCGACTCGCACTTTGTAATTCAGATGTTGCGGCGCTGTTGCTGCTAAATGAAACGGCAGAAACCAGATAGAACAATGCACAAATTACTGAAAGCGAAACGACAATTATTTTTTGTCGCGCTGCGTCACGACAAAGTGCATACCAAGACTCGATAGCGGATTCGAGAGCAGATTTGCGAAGTTTTGTTTTCATGGCTTCGCGCCATGTGTGCCGAGCTACTCGCTCTTGGCTGGGCTCGTTGATTTAGGTGTGGTTGCAGCCGGTGTTGAGCCCGGTGTTGCAGCGCCTGTGTTCGTTTTAGCTTCAGTTGTTGAGCCTGACTTTGTATCGCTCGAAGAACCAGAGTCAGTTGCTGGAGAAGTCGAACTGTCTGTGCTCTTGCTTGCACCTGTGCCAGAGCTCGAAGTTTTGCTCGTGCCGGCACTGTCGGTTTTGTAGAACCCTCCACCTTTGAAAGTTATGCCGACAGGTGTGAACACTTTTTTGACTTTGCGCGGCTTGCCGTCAGACGGGTGTGGAGCCTCGGTTAGTGCGTCGTCGGTGAATGCCTGATAAATCTCAATGGTCTCTCCCGAGTCAATGAATTTGTAGACATAAGTCGGCATAGGGCTTTTGATTCTAGGATGCATGTGTGGCTGTGCGCACTGCTGTTATTCCTGCGGCCGGAATGGGCACTCGGTTTCTTCCTGCGACTCGGGCGACCCCGAAAGAATTGCTACCTATATATGACACGCCGGCCATTCAGTTTGTTATCGACGAGGCCGCCGCCGCGGGCTGTGATCGGGTCGTAATCGTCACAAGTCGTGCCAAACCGTCGATCGAGAACTACGCGTCGGCAGCCAGCACCGACCAAGTCGCTGTCAGCGTGGTTTACCAAGAGTCGCCGCGCGGCCTCGGCCATGCCGTCAGTTGCGCCCGCCAGGCGGTTGGCGACGAGCCGTTTGTTGTGATGTTGCCTGACGAGATAATGGGCGATGCATCGTTGACCAAACAACTTGTTGCACTTTACGAAAAGTCAGGCAAGACAAGCATTGGATTAAAAAAGGTGCCGGTTGCCGAAGTCTCGAGTTATGGCAATGTCGAAGTTACAAAAAGTTCAGCCGCTGCATCGGGTGAAAGTTCGGTTGCGATCACTCGGGTGATAGAGAAACCAAAACCTGCCGACGCCGTGAGTGATCTTGTGATCATTGGTCGATATGTTTTGTCACCAAAAATCTTTGACAAACTCGAGCAGATAAAGCCGAGTGCTAACGGCGAGTTGCAACTCACCGATGGTCTGGCGATGCTCGCCGATGACGGCGAACTTCTGGGCATCGTTAGTGAGATAACTCGCTATGACACGGGTACGCCGATGGGTTTGTTACGAGCAGTCATCGAGATTGCTCTCGAGCGCAAAGATGTTGGGCCGCAATTGAATACTTGGCTCAAAGAAAAATTCACCAAGTAAGTCGGGGGTAGAGGACATGGCTAAAAACTTCGGGGTTACTACTGACGCTGGCGATGTCGGTCTTGATGCGACGCGACTAAAAAGTATTGACAAGCATTTCAATCGCTATGTTGACGAAGGCCGCTTGGCTGG
>JGI25910J50241_10000961_pt1 | contig 10150 bp, 10 predicted proteins | sample LauGreSBDMM110SN_3_FD_50241 | JGI IMG/M metagenome (IMG submission 50241) | reverse complement strand
GCACCTGGGGTTTCAGCAGCTCGCTCACCCACTAAAACCACTGATTTCTCACTTAGGCCTGTAATTGAGTTGATTGCTGCAACCTCAGCGCCTGCTGCAGTTTTAATTAACTTTGCCTTTAACTTTTGAGTACCTCTACTGGTAAATGATGCAATGCTGCTTACTTTTATTGCTCGCTTCTTAAACTGCTTATAAATTCTTAAGAAGATNATTGGTGATTCATCCTCTGGTTCAAAGTTAATTAAAACTACATGATCTGCTTTATCTATATCTTTATANGTTGCAGTAGTCGGAGTAGATGNNAGGAAATCTAACTCTTCTCTGCTGTGAGTGCGAGCACGAAAATCAATGTTGTTAGTACTAAGTGCAACCCGAGCAAATTTACTGTAACCGTAGGCATCTTCAACTGTTGCTCGGCCACCAACTAATACTCCAACTTTTGCATCTTTCAATCCTGCAGCTGCCGCTGCCAATGCCTCTGGCCATGAGGCCTCTTGTAATTGACCATTTTCATCTCTTATTAATGGTTTGGTAATTCTATTTTTTGCTACCTCATACTTAAATGCCCAGCGGCCTTTATCGCAATTCCACTCTTCGTTAACCTCTGAATCCTCACCAGCTAATCGACGCAGCGTTTTTCCTCGTCTTACATCAGTACGCATGGCGCATCCAGATGCACAGTGTTCACAAGCAGAGTTAGTTGAGATTAAGTCAAATGGCCTAGCACGGAATCGATATGAAGTTCCAGTTAATGCTCCAACCGGACATATTTGCACAGTGTTACCGGAGTAATAGGAATCAAAAGGTTCATCTTCATAGATTCCAACTTGTTGCAGAGCGCCTCGCTCGTTTAAGGTAATAAAAGGATCACCAGCAATTTGTTCAGAAAATCTAGTGCAGCGAGCGCAAAGTACACACCGCTCCCTATCTAATAAAACCTGTGATGAAATCGCTATCGGTTTTTCGAAAAGTCGCTTTTCACCTTCGAACCTAGATTCTGATCGACCATTAGACATCGCTTGATTTTGTAATGGGCACTCACCGCCCTTATCGCAAACTGCGCAATCAAGTGGGTGATTAATAAGCAATAACTCCATGATTCCCTTTTGAGCTTTGTCGGCAACTGGTGAGGTAAGTTGAGTCTTAACTACCATTCCTTTTTCAACTGGGATTGTGCAAGAAGCTTGTGGTTTTGGAAACGCTCTACCATTTATTTCAATATCAACTAAACATTGCCGACAAGCACCAGCTGGTTCAAGTAGTGGGTGATCACAAAATCTTGGAATTTGAATCCCAAGTTTTTCTGCAGCCCTTATAACTAAAGTTCCCTTTGGAACTGTTACTTCAAAGCCATCGATCACGCAGGTGATCATCTCTACTTCTTGCTCAGTGCTTAACTCTTGAATACTCACTTAACACCTGTGGTTTCAAACAATGTGGCAGCCATTGGATCAAATGGACACTCACCAGCTGATAAGTGGTCTAAATACTCTTGGCGGAAATATTTAAGTGAGGAAATGATTGGGCTTGCTGCACCATCTGCCAATGCGCAAAATGATCTGCCCATGATGTTGTCGCATAGATCTAACAACTTATCTAAATCTGCTTCACTTCCTTTACCTGCATCTAAATCTCTTAATACCTGCACCATCCACCAAGTTCCCTCTCGGCATGGTGTGCACTTTCCACATGATTCATGTTTATAAAACTCAGTCCAGCGCAGCACTGCTCGAACTACACATGTTGTCTCATCAAAGATCTGCAAAGCTTTAGTACCAAGCATTGAGCCGGCAGCTGCTACACCCTCGTAATCAAGTGGTGTATCTAAATGAGCATCAGTGAATATTGGAGTTGATGATCCACCTGGTGTCCAGAACTTTAATTTATGTCCATCTCTTACACCACCAGCTATCTCAAGTAATTCACGCAAAGTTATTCCAAGGGGTGCTTCAAATTGTCCTGGGTGATTTACATGCCCTGACAAGGAGTAGAGCGTAAAGCCCTTGCTTTTTTCAGTACCTAAACCGGTAAACCAAGCAACGCCATTATTAATAATTGCAGGAACTGAAGCAACTGATTCAACATTATTTACCACCGTTGGCTTTGCATATAAACCTGCAATCGCAGGAAATGGCGGACGTAGTCGAGGTTGACCACGAAATCCTTCTAATGAATCAAGTAGCGCAGTCTCTTCACCACATATATATGCACCGGCACCCACATGTAATACCAACTCTAGATCAAAGCCTTTTCCTAAGATATTTTTGCCCAACAAACCAGCTGCATAAGCATCCTCAATTGCTTGCTGAACCCTGCGCACTACATGAGTGACCTCACCTCTGATGTAAATAAATGCATAGTTTGCTCTGATTGCATATGAACCAATAATTACGCCCTCAATTAATACATGCGGATTTGCCATTAACAATGGCGTATCTTTGCAAGTGCCTGGCTCTGATTCATCTGCGTTAACTACAAAGTAATGTTCTTTATTATCTCCTTGTGGAATAAAACCCCATTTATTACCAGTTGGAAAACCAGCACCACCACGGCCGCGTAATCCTGAATCTTTTACTAACTGAATTATTTCATCAGGTTTCATTTCCAAAGCTTTGGTAACCGCGCCATAACCACCATGACGTTTATATCCGGCGATAGTAAAAGAGTCTGGCTCATCCCAATGTGCGGAAAGAACTGGAGTTAATTTACTCATGCTCCACCCTTTGCTTTCTTTAAACCAAGCAGTGTTGCATCCCCTGCTTGCACTCCCTCGTTAGCCAGTCCATCTGAAATTCCTGCCAAGACGGCGGAGTTTTGTTTCCAAGTTCTTAAAGTTTTTGGACCTCTAGTTGGCGCAGGTGGATTACCAGCTCTGGCGCTATCAACTAAATCTTTAACTGATTGCACAGTTTGATTGTCATAAAACTCCCAATTGACCATTACAACCGGGGCGTAATCACATGCTGCGTTGCACTCAATGTGCTCTACTGAAACTTTGCCATCGCTAGTTACACCATCATTTTCAATTCCAAGATGTTCTTTACTGAATCAAATATTAAATCCCCACCCATTACCGCGCATAAAGGTATTGGTACAGATGCCAACATGGTATTCACCAACTGGCTTAGTTTTATACTGAGTATAAAATGATGAAACTGCATTTACTTCAGCGGTTGCTAACTCTAGTTTTTCACCAATTAATTCAATTGCGTCATTGGTTATATATCCATCAATTGATTGTGTGTAATGCAGCAACGGCATAATTGCAGATCGCTTACGTGGATATCTTGCAATTATCGAATCCATAACTGAAATTTGATCTGATGTATACGCCACTATCGATCCACTCCACCCATTACTGGATCAATTGAAGCAACCGCTGCAATTACATCTGAAATTTGTCCGCCCTCACACATCGCTGCAGTGGATTGCAAATTATTAAAGGATGGATCACGGAAGTGAACACGATAAGGACGAGTACCACCATCAGAAACTAAGTGCGCACCAAGCTCACCTCTTGGTGATTCGATTGCGGTATACACCTGACCTGCTGGAACTCTGAATCCTTCAGTTACCAACTTAAAGTGATGAATCAACGCCTCCATTGATTCACCCATTATTTCTCTGATGTGATTAAGTGAATTACCCATTCCATCTGCACCCACTGATAATTGCGAAGGCCAAGCGATCTTCTTATCAGCAACCATGACTGGCTGTCCTTCTAGTTTCTCTAATTTTGAAACACACTGCTCAATAATTCTTAATGACTGCTCTAACTCTTGCATTCTGATTAAAAATCGACCGTACACATCACAACTATCAGTGGTTGGAATATCAAACTCATAATTTTCATAGCCACAATATGGCTGAGCTTTTCTTAAATCCCAAGCCAGACCCGTCGCACGAAGTACTGGACCAGTTATTCCCAGTGTTGTGCAACCAGCTAAATCTAAGTAACCAATTCCTTGGGTGCGCTTCATAAAGATTGAATTGCCAACCAAGAGTTTTTCATTATCTTTAAAGCTATGTCTTAAGTCCTTTACTGTTGCTTTTATCTTGCTTAAGGCATCATCTGGCAGATCCTGAGCTAAACCACCTGGACGGATATATGCCATATTCATTCGCAAACCAGATAGTAATTCAAAAATATCTAATACCTTTTCCCGCTCCCTAAATGCAAAGATCATTGGTGAGAGTGCGCCCAACTCAAGTGCGCCAGTTCCTAGTGCAACCATGTGGGATGAAATGCGATTAAATTCCATCATCATTACTCGAATTACAGTAGCTCGTTCAGTCACATCATTAGTGATTCCAAGAAGCTTTTCAACACCAAGGCAGTATGCAGTTTCATTAAATATTGGTGACAAATAATCCATTCTGGTTACAAAAGTTACGCCTTGAGTCCAGTTTCTAAATTCAGTATTTTTCTCAATGCCAGTGTGTAAATAACCAATTCCGCATCTTGTCTCAGTAATTGTTTCACCCTCTAATTCAAGAATTAATCGCAGTACACCGTGGGTGGAGGGATGTTGTGGACCCATGTTTAAAACCACACGCTCTTCCTTTGTGGCACCAATTTCAGTGACTAATGCATCCCAATCACCACCAGTAACGGAGTAAACCCGACCTTCAGTAGTTTCTTGTGAGGATGCGTATGGATCGGTAAATGTGGTCACTTATAACTCCTGCGTTCAGATGGTGCTGGAACAGTTGCACCCTTGTATTCAATCTCAATGCCGCCAAGTGGATAATCTTTTCGTTGTGGGAATCCAGACCAATCATCTGGCATCAAGATGCGAGTTAAACCTGGGTGGTTATCAAAAATAATTCCAAACATGTCATATGTTTCACGTTCATGCCAGTTAGTTCCTGCCCAAACCTCAACTAACGAAGGTAGATGAGGATCTTTTTCAGAGACACAAACCTCTAATCTAATTCTTTGATTTCTAGTTATTGAAAGTAGTGAATATACCGAGTGTAATTCACGTCCTGATTCACTTGGATAATGCACTCCACTGACGCTGATACACATTTCAAATCTAAGTTGATCTCTCAAAATTTTCGCAACATCAAATAATCGATCGCGCTTTACAAATAATGTCAGCTCACCTCGATCAACAACTACCTTCTCTATTGCATCACTAAAGAGTGGATAAGCACGCTCTAAATCATCAGCAACCTGATCAAAATATCCACCAAAAGGACGTTCTGTTGAGGCAATAGTTGCAGTTGTATTTACCAAGCCACCAAACCCAGAAGTATCACCACTTCCTTGAATTCCAAACATTCCTTTTTCGCTCATGCCAACAACCCTTTTAATTGATGAGTTGGTTTTGCAGCGAGCGCTGCTGCCTCTACCTCTTTAATTATTTTCTCACGATTTGCACCTAATTTTTCATTACCAATTTGCTCATGCAACTTTAGAATCGCATCCATTAACATCTCAGGCCTTGGTGGACACCCTGGTAAGTAAATATCTACTGGAATTATGTGATCAACACCTTGCACGATCGCATAATTATTAAACATGCCACCTGATGAAGCGCAAGCTCCCATGGCAATACTCCACTTTGGACCAGCCATTTGATCATAAACTTGACGAACAACTGGCGCCATTTTGTTACTTACTCTGCCAGCAACAATCATTAAATCTGCCTGCCGAGGGGAGGCACGAAATACTTCCATTCCAAATCTTGCTAAGTCATATCGTCCAGCACCTGCTGCCATCATCTCTATCGCGCAACAAGCCAAACCAAAGGTCGCTGGCCATAATGAATTCTTGCGCATATAGCCGGCAAGTTTTTCAACTGTGGTTAATAAAAAGCCACTTGGTAATTTTTCTTCTAAACCCATTTTAATCCCACTCCAGTCCACCGCGGCGCCATACATAGGCATAGGCAACAAATACAGTGGCAATAAATAATGCCATTTCAACCAATCCAAATAGTCCAAGTTGATCAAATGCGACCGCCCATGGATATAAAAAGACAATTTCAATATCAAAGACGATAAATAACATTGCAGTTAAAAAATATTTAATCGGGAATCTTCCACCACCAGCTGCTTGTGGTGAAGGCTGAATTCCGCACTCATAAGCCTCTGACTTCGCGCGGTTATATCTTTTTGGTCCAGTTAGAGCGGCAGCTAACACCGAAAAAATTGCAAAACCCAAGCCAATTGCCCCAATCGCCAGGATCGGAACATATGGATTTATTGAAGGATTCATACCGTCAAATCTTATTGTTAGCCAGCGGTGGGTTTTGCCACCTAAGCCTTATATCCAATGTGAACTGCGACAATTCCGAAGGTAAGGTCCTGCCAAGCCACAGATTTCCACCCGCATTCACTCATTATTAAGGCTAACCCTGCCTGGTCTGGCCAAGCCCGAATTGATTCAGATAGGTAGATATATGCAGCAGGATTTTTACTTATTCGCTTTGCAATTATTGGAAGTGCTTTCATTAAATAATTTAAATATGCTCTCCTAAAAATTTTATTAACCGGATGAGAAAATTCTGCCACCACGATTTTACCGCCAACTTTTGTTACTCGCAAAGCCTCTCTAAGTGCAATATTAGAGTTGGCAGTATTACGAAGTCCAAAAGAAATAGTTGTAACATCAAAAGTATTTTCACTAAATGGTAATTTCAACGCATCACCTTGTACAAATTTAATATCCTTATGCTGCTTGCGACCTTGATCCAACATTCCGGCTGAAAAATCTAGCGCTGTTACTTCAGCACCCTTATCCACCAAAGGTCTTGATGATGATCCAGTTCCGGCTGCAATATCCAAAACTGTCATACCAATCTTGGGAGCAATGATGCCGGTCACACTCTTACGCCAAGCCTTACTTCTGCCCAAACTTAACAAGTCATTTAAAAAATCATACCTACTTGCCACGCCATCAAACATTTTTGATACATCATCAGGATCTTTGTTCANATTAGCACCGGCCATGCCCCTATTCTCTAGGCGGTAGGCTTTACACACAAATCACACAAACAGATAGGCATAAATTTCATCATGTCGGTTTTAATNACTACCGAAATGTTGGGAGANCATCCAACATTATCCTCGATGAATACTGATTTAGATTTAACTAGCGCATGGATAAGAAGTGGTGATGGGTTAGTAGGTTTTGGGGAGTATAAAAAATTTATTGTTACCGGTGAAGACCGTTTTGATCGGGCACGAGCGTGGTGGAATGATCAACTTTCAGAGTTTAAAATAAATAATAATGTCCACGGTAGNGGCACNGGGCCATTGCTTTTTGCATCATTCGCATTTGATTCAANCTCCCCATCTGTTCTAGTAATCCCANAGATTGTGTTGGGGCAAAAAAACGGCAAATCTTGGATAACTTGGATTGGTGATAAGAATCAACCCGGTTTAGAGAAAATTAGTAACTCCTCAATTAGTGGTGAGATTACCTGGCAAGATGCAGCTAAAGATGAAGAAGTTTGGCGACAGCAGGTAACCAAGGCGATCACTGCAATTAAAGATGGACTGGTAGAAAAAGTTGTGCTGGCACGTGATTTAACCGCTACCTCTACCAAGGAAATTGATGCTCGTACTTTGCTGCAACGACTTGAGATTGAGTACCCATCCACATGGTTATTTCTTGTTAACGGGCTAGTGGGTGCTACTCCAGAGCTACTAGTCAGATTAAGTAAATCATTAGTAACTTCCAGAGTATTAGCCGGAACTATTCGTAAATCAGGTAATGAAGATAGAGATTTAGCATTAGCAGCATCCCTTGCAAAATCATCAAAGGATTTAGAGGAACATGAGTATGCAGTCAAGTCTGTAGCTGATGGCCTTGCTCCATTTTGTTCATCAACAAATGTTCCTGAATCACCATTTGTTTTACATCTAGCCAATGTCATGCATCTTGCTACCGATGTCACAGGGGTTTTGAACAGCAGCGCCAGGCAGGCAGATGTCTTTACGCTGATAGAACAGTTGCACCCATCTGCAGCAGTGTGTGGAACACCAACTGAGGTGGCAAAAAAATATATTTCACAGCTTGAACAAATGGATAGAGGCCGTTATTCAGGCCCGGTTGGTTGGATTGATGCACAAGGTGATGGTGAGATTGCAATTGCTTTAAGGTGCGGCTTACTCTCAGAAGATCGAAAATCAATCAGAATTTTTGCTGGTTGCGGAATTGTTGCTGATTCAAATCCTGAGAAAGAGTTTGCAGAAAGTCAATCTAAATTAATACCAATGCGCACTGCGCTGGATACTCTCTGAGTTATTAGTTTTAAATTATCGGCATTAGTTGATCTAGCTGGCACTTTTACAATTACTACCTCTAACCCAACAATAGGCTTAGACAGTTGCAGTTTTAATCCGTTTAAATCACTTACAGTTGTAGATTTAACGCCGAAACCTGTTGCAACTTTTTCTAAATCTAAATTATGTGGCGTACCAAATAATTGATCAAAATTATCTGCATTAGCTTGTGGCAGGGTTGAAAAGATTCCACCACCGTTATTATCAAGTACAAAGATGCGAATATTTTCACCCGATCTATTAACTAATGCAGAGATGTCATGCAAGAAGGTTAAGTCACCAAGAATTGCGCTGGTATTTTCAAACTCTTTAGCTATTCCAAAAATTGTTGAAATATTGCCATCGATTCCAGAAAGACCTCGATTACTAAATACCAGCAATCCTTTGCGTGGTTTACAAAAGGCTTCAATATCTCTAATTGGTCTTGATGATCCAACAAATAAAGCAGTTTCACTTGGTAACACCTGACAGATGCTGATTACCGCTAATTGCTCTGACCAACCGATACTTGCAATTTCAGTTTCTGCAACAGCTGATGCTTTTTGCCAAAGAGTTGAATCACTCTTTTGGCTGGTGACTTTGGTTTGGAAGTGAGGTGAGAATTAAATCTGCCTCGCGCTTGTTATCAATATCAGCAACTCTAGGATCAATTACCACAAGGTTTTTGCACTGAGCTATAAATGTATTTGTACTCCGGGAAAGTGTTGTCCGCCCAATTACAACTATATTTTCAGGAGCAAATTTGTCAGCAATTTTTGGATCGGTAAGAAAAAGTGATGAGTGGGCAATTGCTTGTGGAAATGAAATTGGATCTTCGGATATAACTGGCCAGTTTAATTCTCCTGCAAAATCATTAATCTCATCAAGTGTATAACCGGCACGATCATGTCCAACAATTAATACCCCTGTAGTTAGATCCAGCCTTCCGCCAATTTTATTTGAATAATTTGGGCCAGTGATTTTTATACCAGCCAACCAGTCGTTTTTCTCTTCGCTAATAAGTGGTTCATCAAATTGAACATTAAGATGCAGTGGCCCATTAGTAAGTAGTGGTTTTAAATTTATATCTGTCGATAAATCATGAGTTTTAACCGCAGAAAAGATATCCACTTGATTCGTAGTTTGATTAGCGCCAGTCTTTCTAAGACGAGCAGGGCGATCGGCGGTGATAATGAGTAATTTACTATTGCTATGCAGCGCCTCTAATGCTGCTGGATGAAAATTAGCTGCAGCAGTTCCGCTTGTACAGATTACTGCCACATAATTATTACTTGCTTTGGCTATTCCTAAAGCGAAAAATGCAGCACCACGCTCATCAATTTTTATATGCAAATCAACTATTTGCTTACTCGATGCTTCACCTAATGCAATTAGAAAAGGTGCGTTACGTGATCCTGGGCAGACTACAAAGTCACTAACCCCTGTTTCAATTAATTGTCTAAGAAGTGAGTGAGCCAATTGAGTTGAATTACTCAAATTAGCCCCCCTTCATAAATTGCATTTACCCTATCTTGCCACCAAATTTGCCTATCATTGCCAACCTTTAATTCACTTAACCGATCTGGAATTATCTTTTGATTCTTGATTACTCCATCAGATGCTACAAGTGGAGTACTTGTTACATCTTCTTGAAGTAGTGCAACTGTTCCCAATCCACATGGGCCGTAGAGATTGGGAACTAAGGATGCAAGTGCTAAACCGTGAGATATTCCAATACTGCTATCTAGGGCACTTGAAACCACGACCGGTAATTTTATCTTTTCAATGATACTTAAAGCAGCAAAGATACCCCCACTTGGTGCCCATTTAATGATTGCCACATCGGCAACCTCTTTAAGTTTTGTGAAATCAC
>JGI25910J50241_10000959_pt1 | contig 10155 bp, 9 predicted proteins | sample LauGreSBDMM110SN_3_FD_50241 | JGI IMG/M metagenome (IMG submission 50241) | reverse complement strand
GGGCCTACCGCATCGCTGAAATCGAACGCAACTACGACCCCGCATGGCCAGATCAAGGGGATGCTTTGATGCTGGGTGCCCACCATGCGAGAGAGGCAGCATATGTGATGGGAGCCTACGCGCAGCGTTGGTTGTGGAGTTGCGGGCCCGGGGGGTTCAGGAATCGACCGCTCGCCGTTATCCGGATGATTGACTCTCTGGTTCCACGCATCAACCCGGCACTACACGCCGCGGAAAGGGAGTTTGATGCGCAAGGTTTAATGCGGTCGCGGTATGAGGCAATGGAGACAAAGGCGCGGTCTGAGGTTGCCGACATTGCAGCCAAATCAAAGGAAATGCGTGAGGGAGCAGGCAGGGGCGCGAAAGTCAGAATTCGCAATCAGGAATTTCAGGCGCTTCAAGTTGTACTCAACGACTTCGCTGCGGCCCTTCAGCAGTGGCAGAGCGACTACCCACAGCACAGTGGCATGCTGCCTGGTCGGCTCTGATGCATAAAGTCGGGATTTCGATCCCCAGGGCGGCACGCGCTAAATTCGATTCGGTGACTGCGCGTGCCTTTTCGAGTTGATCTTTGCAATTGACTTGCTACGTCTCAGCCTATTGCCTCATTTTTTACTGACTTTGTAAATTTCAACCAGAATTCGACCGCACTGCGTCTTTAGGTTTCAAACAACAGAACTTCAGCGCCGCAGATTACCTTGCGTATTCAGCCTAATCCGATAAACGCTTGTAGTGGCTGTGATGAACAGTTCATTCCAGTGCAGCCCGCCGAAAGTCAAGTTAGCAACTTTCTCTGGCACCCTGATCCGGCCCAGTAAAGTGCCGTCAGGGGAAATGACCTGCACCGAATTCTCACTGCTTGTGTAAATCCATCCGTGGCGATCGAGGCGAAAGCCATCGGCGAGCCCAGGCGTTATGACCGCGAGAACACGCATGCGGCTCAGGCACATCCCATCGACGTCAAAGGCAACGATATGGTGGTTGCCACCGCCGTCCGACCGCAGTGCCGCCGATGTGTCGCTGACATAGAGCAACCGCTCATCCGGTGAAAAAGCCAAGCCGTTTGGCTCCTCTATGTCGGCGGTAGCGGCATGAAGCTCTCCGCTCGCAGGGTCGAAGCAGAACACGTGGTTGGCTGCCTGCTCGCTGGGTGCCTTGTGTCCTTCCAGGTTGCTGAGGATGCCGTAGGGTGGATCGGTAAACCAAATAGTGCCGTCGCTGCGAACGACGATATCGTTGGGTGAGTTCAGCCGCCTGCCCTGATACCGGTCCACCACGATCTCATCTGGCGTGTCTGGCCGGATGCCCTGGTGGCATTTGGGTGTGCGGACGACAGCGCGCAGTCCGTGCGAGCAGTGCAGCAGGTCTCCATTGAGATCGCGAGTGTGACCGTTGGTGAATTCCACTCCATGGCGCCAGATCTCCAAACCCTTGGCATCGGTCCAGCGCAGCATGCGGTTGTTAGGTATGTCGCTCCAGAGCAGCGCCTGGTCTTCCCACAGCCAGACCGGGCCTTCGCTCCAACGCGCGCCGGTGCACACGCGCTCCAGTCTGGCGCCAGTTAGGACAGGGGCCAGACGCTCATCCAGGCATTCGATGTCTTGCATGACTCAATCGGGTGGGTGAATCCGGCGCACCCCCCATCCGCTGACGCGCATGGAATTGCCCGGATGTTCCAGGCCAGGGCCCCAGATGGCTTGGTAAGTGTCCATGCAGCGACCTTGACGTTGCCAGCGAGCGAAGGCCAGGATGAATCCCAGCCAAGCGAGCATCAACGAGATCGGCATCCAGCGAGGGGCATCTGAAAGCCATAATCCGGAGAGTATGGCCAGCTGAGCAACTAGCAAGGCCGAATACCCGGCTGACTTGTGTATGCGCTCGAACCAGTAGCGCCTGGGCGTCATGTCGTAGTGGTCGCCACGGAGGTCCACCAGTTCACCATTGTTTGAAAGCCGTGGGGCCGTGGGTCCGCCTTTGGTGCCACGCAGGTAGGCACTCACCAACTGCAGGGACAGCAGGCCGAGGACGGTCCAACTTAGCCAAGCGTGAAGGCTCGCTGTCGGCCTGGCCAATGTGCATTGGCTCCAGGCCAGTGCACAGCCCAGGGCAAGCAGACTCAAGGCGGTGGATGAGATCGCCAGACCGCGATGCAATAGCCACCAGAACTTGCTGTCGAGCTCCTGCGGCCAGTTCTGCCCTTGGGTCACTTTGAAAAAACGCGCGATCAGGATGGACACGGGCAGCGCAAATCCCCATGACAGCACCATCAGCCGCCCATGCCAGGACAGCAAGCTGGGAACTTCATGGACGGACGCGCCGCTGAGCGGCGTCATCAACCAATTAAGCCAGGGCGTCAACAAGTCAGGGGCCATGTTTCGAAGACTAACTCGAGTCTGCTCAAAATGATATACCAAATAACATTTTGGAGTACCATTTGACGATGACTGCTCGCAAGCCTGTTTCAGCACCATCAGTCGATGTGTCCTCAGGTACCGCCCTGGGCGACACCTTGGCCGATCGCCTGCGGCGCCAGATTGCGCAATGGATCTTCGATGGCCAGTTACCACCCGGTCAGCGACTTGATGAGCGCGGCCTGGCCGAAAAACTCTCTGTTTCCCGTACGCCGGTACGTGAGGCGCTGCGCCAATTGCAGGCTGCAGGCCTCGTTGACATCGCGCCTAACCGGGGCGCAGTTGTCGCCATCGTGGATCCGCAGCGTCTGGTGGAGTTGTTCGAAGTGGTGGCGGAATTCGAATCTGTCTGTGCCCGCCTGGCCACGTTGCGAATGACGCCCATAGAGAAGGGCCACATTCAGGAGTTGCTTGCTGAAGAGCAAACCGCCGCCCAAGCGGGGGATATCGATGCCTTCGCCACTGCCAACCGGCGCCTGCACACGGCCATCGTGGCCGGCGCGCACAACGCAGTTCTGGAAGAAGCGGTGAGCGTGTACCGCATCCGCACTGCGCCCTTTCGCAAAGCCCAACTGGCCCTGCCTAACCGGTTAGACGCAACCGCTGCCGATGATGCCCGGGTGGTCGCCTTGATGCAGCAGGGCGACGGCGCTGGCGCAGCAGCAGCAGTCAAGGCCCATCTTGAAACCACGGTTTATTACGCATCCAAGTGCACAGCAACAACCACGGCAACGCCTTTCAAGGCAAAAAGGAGATAGCGATGACTAAGCAACTTTTGATAAAGGGCATCGGCCTGGCGGCCGCGGGCCTTGTGGCTTCAATTAGCGCGATGGCGCAGGATTTTCCAGTGCGCCCCGTGAAGGTGGTGGTCGCCTCCGTGCCTGGCAGCGCGCCCGACGTCCTGGCGCGCATCCTCGCCGAATCGTTGAGCCCGGCTTTAAAGCAGCCGGTGCTGGTAGAAAACAAGCCGGGCGCAGGCGGCGGCATCGGCGTGGACAGCGTTGCGAAGTCGCCGGCGGATGGCTACACCCTGGTCATCGGCCACGACGGCACCATGGCCATGAATGCGGTCATCAACCCCAAGCTTCCGTACGACCCGGTCAAGGACTTCGTGCCGGTGTCCCCCTTGGGCTTCAACGAATTCGTACTCGTGGCCCATGCATCAGTGCCGGCGCGCAACTTTCAGCAATTCATTGCACATGCCAAGGCGCGCAATGGCAAGCTGACCTATGGCTCGGCCGGCTCGGGCACGCCCAATCATGTGGTCATGGAACAGTTGGCCAAGGCCGGAGGCTTTACGGCGATCCATGTTCCGTACAAGGGCGGCCCTGCTGCCACCCAGGACTTGGTTGGGGGCCAGATCGAGGTGATGATCTCGGGCATCTCACCGGCGCTGCCTCATATACGTTCGGGCAAGTTGATCGCGATTGCGGTTCCCCAAGCCGTGCGGTCCCAGGTGCTCCCGGATGTACCCACCATTGGAGAGTTCCTGCCGGGCTTTGCAGTCAAGAGTTGGTTCGGCATGTTCGCGCCGGCGCAGACCCCGCCGGCAGTGGTTTCCCGCCTGAACCGCGAGATCCGTGCAGCGCTTGAGCAGCCAGAGCTTCGCAGTCGTCTGCAGCAGCAGGGCATTGCCACAGAGGGCGGCACTGGCGAAGCACTGGCCGCACAGGTTAGCGCAGACATCGCCCGCTACCGCGTGCTGGCGACTCAGATCAACCTGAATCCTTGAGCGTGGCGTCCAAGCCGGTGCGCCGGCCCAACATCATCCTGATCACCACAGACCAGCAGCGCGCCGATCATTTGGGCTGCTATGGCAACACGGTGCTGCGCACACCGAACATCGATGCGCTGGCAAACCGTGGAACGGTGTTTGACCGCTGCTTTGTGGCTTCTCCGGTGTGCATGCCCAACCGCGCGGCCATGATGACCAGTCGCATGCCCTCGGCTGCAGGTGTCAGGATGAACGGGCTGCCTCTGCCGTTGGAATCACTGACCTTTGCGGAGATGCTCAGGTGCGAAGGTTGGCGAACCGCCCTCATCGGGAAGGGCCATCTGCAGAACATGACTGACAGGCCCGCAGCCTGGACAGCCGGCCTGGCGCCAGGTGCTGAACCGCTACAGGCCCAGGCCACATTGCGCGACGGCCCCGCCTACTCGCAGGAGTCGATTGCACAGTGGACGAAAGAGCCCTCTCATCAAGTCAGCCTGCCTTATTACGGTTTCGAGCACGTCCAGTTTTGTCTCGAGCATGGTGACATGACAGGGGGCGACTACCCCAGGTGGCTTCAGCAACGCGGCATCAATCCGGCCCAGTGGGTGGGCCGCGCCAATGCGCTGCCCAATGAGGCGCCGCCCATGCTGGACGCCTGGCGCACCCGGATTCCGCCCGAGCTCTACCCCAGTACTTTCGTCGCCGAAAAGACCGTTTCCTGGATAGAAGATCACCTCAATCGAGCAGCCGAAGAGTCACCGTTTTTCGTGCACTGCTCTTTCCCTGATCCGCATCATCCATTCACTCCCCCAGGCAAGTACTGGGACCTGTATGACCCGGGTTCGGTCGTGCTGCCCGAGACCTTCGGCCCGGATGGCCCTGATGACAATCCGCTCAAGAGAGCCCTGCATGAGGAGATGCGCCAGAACCGCCGCCCAGCGGGCTCAAGCCGGGCGATGGCCGTGAGCGAAGAGGAGGCGCGTTGGGCCATTGCTCTGAACTATGGGTCACTGGGACTGATTGATGACGCGATAGGCCGGCTGACAGATTACCTGGAGAGCCAGGGGCTGACCGACAAAACGTTGATCATCTACACCTCGGACCACGGCGATTTCATGGGAGACCATGGACTGCTGAACAAGGGGCCGCTGCATTACCGCAGCCTGATTCGGGTGCCTTTTATTTGGGCCGATCCCACAGCCCACCATGGGTTGCGCGATGACCGTCTGTGCAGTTCGATCGATCTTGGGACCTCGATCCTCGGGCGGGCGGGCATTCAGAAGGCTCATGGCATGAAAGGATTGGATCTGATGCAGCACAGTGCCTCGAATACGGAATTGGCACCGTCGCGCGATGCTGTCCTGATTGAGGAGGAGGCACACCACCGCTATCCGCAATCACCATTTCCGCTGATGCTCCGTACCCTTGTCACCGACCGCTGGCGCCTGTCGGTACGCGCTGACGAGACTTGGGGTGAGCTTTATGACCTCATTGCCGACCCTCACGAAAAGAACAACCTCTGGTGGGACGAGGGCCTGGCCGGGGTGCGCGCCGGGCTTTCCATACGCTTGATCCAGGAGATGCAGCGCCAGGCTGACGATGTGCCGCTGCCCAGTCAAATGGCCTGATTAAGCGTGCCAAGCACTCACGGTGCCTTCGACATTTACGGTTCTTAATTTGGCTTATTGACGTCCCTATTTGCGTTCTTATTTAATGGGACACCAGTGAGTCAACAGCTTTGCCCCCCCTTTTTGGGGGATGCCCAAGAAAACAATACCGACTAAATTCATTATTTTTGAAAATATTGTGAAATTTTGGGTCCACCTCCATGAGCGATCTGACCGTCTCTTTCAAGTTGACCTCGGCCATTGGTGCGCGCTTGCGTGAGCTTCGGGAAGCGAAGGGTCTGTCAAGGACGGGGCTGGCCAAAAGGCTGACGCTGTCCGATGCCCAGCTTCGCCAAATCGAGGAAAACGAAACGTCGCTTTTTTACAGTGAGTCCATACGCATTGCCGCTGCCTGTAAGGTCGCTGATTTTTTGGGTGAACCACTCATTTTTCAAGTGGAGGTGCAAACCGCCTCAATGGTACAGGCCCTTGATATTGAAACGTCTTCGGTGGTCGATCCAATAAATTCACCTGCTGAACCAGACATCGCGTTCGGTAACGCTATCAATTTTGCAGAGAACATTGACAAGCCAGTGCACGGCGCCTCTGAGCAAACTGATGCTGTGCAGCCCTCGCAAGCGGTCCACAAGACCGAAGCTTTGTCTTCAGAAATACCCAGAGGGCTGTGGCGTATTTTTTCAATAGATCACTGGCCAGTTCGACGGGGTGCCCTGCTTGTGCTGCTTGTATTCGTTGCGCTGGTCGTGATGGTTGACATTACCTTATGGCTTGTTGGCGACGGCAAAACCTTGCCTGTGCGCCCCGCTTTGCAATCCCCTGCGCAGCAAACACCGGCCATAAGTCAGCCGACAACTCCTCCAGTTGAATCCCAAAGCCCTAGCTCTGCTTTAGCACCAGGTGCTGTGGTTCAAAGAGAAAATACTTCGCCCGATGCCGGCGCTGAAACTGCCAAAGCGGACGAATTGGCTTGTGACAGTTTTCAGGGGGCAGTTGTCACATTCACCCCAGGCAAAGCGACTAAAGAAGCCTCGCTGGTTTATGTGGTCGGAACGCCAGGCCAGTGGGTCTGCCTGAAAGACGGGCGTAGTCAGGCTTGGCGTCATGTTTTTGCATCGCCGTCCGGGCAAAGTTTTTATGGCCGCCCGCCCTGGCTTGTAGAGTCCCCACATTTAGGGTCGATGCAGATTTACTTTCAAGGTGTCTTGGTCAAGCCAGCTCAAGCAGAAAGCAGGCGCCTTCGCTTGATTGCATCTGAAGTCTTTTAAGGGGGCCTGATGGCTGCGTTTCCTTTAACGGCCTTGTTTTTATTTAACGGCATTTTTGTACTGGGTGCGGGCTTAGTTCTCGCCTGGCTTTTCCGTCGGCGACAGGACATATCGGCAAGGCTCTGGATAGCGGCTGGATTTTTCTCAGCGCTGGCGACCATCTTGACGGCCTTTAAACCTGATTTGCCGGAGTTCCTCGGCTTTTGGCTGCCCAACTTGATGCAGGTGTTGCATCAGTTTTTAATGGGATTTTCATTTCTGGCCCTGTGCGGTGTGAAGGTTCAGCGGCGGTGGGCCACAGCCAGTCTGGGCCTTGTAGTGCTGTTTGGTGCGGGCCTTTACTGGCTAATTGAAAACTATCCATCATCCTGGGTTGTGCCGTATGTGTCATTGGTCAACGGGATGGTCGCCCTCGGGATTTCCGACCTGATCAATCGACAGAGAAAAAGTAACCCCGCGCTGCGCTATCTGATTTGCCCGCAGACAGTTTTGCTTGTGATGGGCGTTCTTTGGCTGGTGCGTCTGCCGATGTCGGCGGCCGGTCTGACCCAGCACGCCCTGGACCCGGGGGTGGGTAATTGGTTGATTTTTTTGTCATTGCTGATCATGAACATCGTGCTTCAGTTCTCTTATTTTGCAGTTCGCCTCGCTGCCTCGATTGAAAACAGGGTGCAATTGGTTGAGATCAATTTGTCACTGCGCGCCTTGGTGAGTGAGCATGAAGTCTTGCTACCAAAAATCGAAGATGGACTGGCGTCCCTGCCGAACCTGGCGTCTCAAACCCTGAGCGCTCAAGTTGCGCACGAGGTGAATCAACCACTGGCAGCCTTGCGCTTGACGCTGGAGACCATGATGATTTTCCCAGCCGACCGCCCGGATAACGCCAAGATGAGCAGCATGGTGGCGGATATCGAACGCATTGGCACAACGGTTCGTGGCCGGCAGCATTTGATGAGTCAGCAAACGCTGCACATGACGCAACAAGATCTGGGCATAATTTTTGTGTCAACGCTGGACTCTTTGCCGGGCGTTGAACTGGTTGCACCTAATTGCCCTTTGTCCGTGGCGCTTGATGCACCGCTCTTTTCTAAAGCACTCAAGACGCTGGTGCAGTGGTTACAGGCTTACGGTGATTCGTCTGAGGGCGGTGTCTCAAAAACTATACCTGTCATGGCTACCTGTGGCTCGGCGCAGAATGGCACTTGGGCGCAGATTTGGCTGTCAGCGCCCAGCGTCCGGCTGGACCCGGGCGCCATCACTCTTTTGAACAGCGAGAAGGTGCTGGACCCGTTAGGTCATGAGATGCCCAGACAGGGCATGCATCAGTTGGTCGACATTTTGATGGTGCAGCATGTGCTGCGCGCGCAGAAAGGACGGCTCAGCGCGGAGACCCGTCTGGGTGACTCGGGCACCTTGCTCATGTTGCGAATTCCCATAGTGCCGCACTTGTTGGACCTGGTGCCCACGTTGGTACCTCGTCATTGAAAAATTTTCAATGAGTCAAATTTTTGTCTACCTTGTGGATGACGATGACGATGTTCGTCAAGCCATAAAGTACGCGCTGGAAAGTGCCGGTTACCAGGTCCGCGCTTTTGTTGGTGCCCAGAATTTCCAGGCCATCGCGTCCAGTATCACTGAGGGTGTTCTGATTCTGGACATGCGCATGCCTGGAGTCAGCGGCCTGGAATTACAGAGATGGCTGATTGATCGTGGCTACCGGATCCCAATTGTGTTCATCAGCGGAGAAAGTCAGTCGATTGAAATCGTCGACGCCCTGAAGTTGGATGCGGTGGACTTTTTGATCAAGCCCTTTGCATTGTCCAAGCTTCTGGAGGCAGTCGAAAAAGCCTCCAGACTCGACAAATTAATTCGCGAAAAGACCATCCGGGAGCGCAAGGTCAGGCTGCTGTGGTCAAACCTGACTCCACGAGAGCGCGAAGTTTGCCACTTGATGAAAAAAGGTTATGCCAACCGCGAGATCGCTGAGGTGCATCAGTCTTTGCCCGATACGGTCAAACAGCACCGCAGGCGGGTACTGGAAAAAATGCAGGTCGACTCCTTACCGGCGTTGCTGGAATTACTCGAAGGTTTTGATCTTTCGAGTTGGCTAGAGGATGCAGGCCCCTGAAGTTGAAGTCCCGCTTGATCCAGGTAGCCTGCACGCGACTACTTAGTTCATGCACGCATACACACTCACTTTAAAAATGCCCATGCGCCATGAGCCACTGGTGAGGTGGGGGGTAGGGGTCCAGGGGCTGTGGTCCCACCACCCCCCTCTGGAGGGTGCGGCAGTGCCACGCGAGCTCATGGCTTGCATGGTGACGCCACTGAATAGCCCCGTATTTTGAGGAGGCTCAAATCTCTGAGAGGATTGAGCCATGAACAAGACAAACAAGTTTTCACCCGAGGTTCGGGNNCGTGCGGTGCGGATGGTGCAGGAGCACCGAGGGGAGTACCCCTCGCTGTGGGCGGCCATAGAATCCATCGCGCCCAAGATTGGCTGCGTGCCGCAGACGCTCAATGAATGGGTCAAGCGCGTGGAGGTCGATACCGGCGTGCGCGAGGGCGTCACCACCGCACAAGCGCAGCGTGTGAAGGAGCTCGAGCGCGAGGTCAAGGAGCTGCGCCGGGCCAACGAGATCCTCAAGCTGGCCAGCGCTTTTTTTGCCCAAGCGGAGCTCGACCGCCGACTCAAGTCCTGAGAGACTTCACCGATCAGCACCGTGACACCTTCGGGGTCGAGCCAATCTGCAAGGTCTTGCAGATTGCCCCGTCGGGCTACCGGCGTCATGCCGCCCAGCAGCGCAATCCGGATTTGCGCTGTGCACGAGCCAAGCTAGACGACACCCTCAAGCCAGAGATCCAGCGGGTCTGGCAGGCCAATATGCGGGTCTATGGAGCTAACAAGGTCTACAAGAAAAGAAGCGAGAGCGCATAACGGTTGCGCGTTGTACCGTCGAGCGGTTGATGAAGTGCTTGGGCTTGCAAGGTGTTAGGCGTGGCAAGGTGGTGCGTACGACCGTTGGCGATATGACTGCTGCCCGCCCACTGGATCGGGTCAATCGGCAATTCAAGGCGGATCGTCCCAATCAGCTTTGGGTGTCGGACTTCACGTACGTGTCAACCTGGCAGGGCTG
>JGI25910J50241_10000957_pt1 | contig 10166 bp, 10 predicted proteins | sample LauGreSBDMM110SN_3_FD_50241 | JGI IMG/M metagenome (IMG submission 50241) | reverse complement strand
ATTTTTCTAACCAAGACACAGTGGAACTCCTTTGAATCAAATATTGGGGTGACGACGGTGCCAATCGGTGGCTTGTTGAAACGCCCAGCCAGCGCGAATGATCATGTCTTCCTCGAAGTGGCGACCGACAAACTGACAACCCACAGGCATGCCCTCAGGCGTGAAACCAGCGGGCAGAGAAATGGTGGGTTGGCCCGTCATGTCAAACGGGCACGTGAATTTCAGCAGTGCGCTCAACAACTCGGCGTCTGTGGCCAGAGTGCTCATGCGCTCCCAGCTAGGTGCGGCAATGCCGGTGGAAGGGATCAACAATAAATCGATGTCTTGGAACAAAGCGTCGACTCGCCCCCGAAAGTCGTGGCGGCGCAAAATAATTTTTTGGTAGTCCAAACCGCTTAAAGCATGGCCCATGTCGATCAAGCCCGCCAAGCCTGCGCCGTACTCGGACTTGCGCGAGGGGTAGGTGGCTTCATGCGCCACCGCACATTCCACGCCGCACAAAGGGAACCAGTCGTCAATCGCGTGTTGAGGGTCGGGGAACTTCACTTCTTTAACGATAGCGCCCTGCACAATCGCACCTTGCGCCTTGACCACCTCAATCATGGCCAGCAAAGCTTGTTTGCTGGGCTCATCAATGCCTTGGAAACTCCACGTCAAATCGATGCCTACGCGCACACCTTTGAGCCCTTGGGTCATGCGGGCCAAGTAATTGGGCACGGGCAATAAACTGGCGGTGGGGTCTTTGGCGTCAGCACCGGCAATCACGCCCAAAATTGCCGCCGCGTCTGCCGCACTGCGGGTCATGGGCCCCAAATGGTCTAGGGTGGCGGCCAGCTCGAACGCACCATAGCGACTGACCCTGCCCCAAGTGGGTTTGATGCCAGTGATGCCATTGGCCGCACAAGGAAAGCGAATTGAGCCACCGGTGTCCGAACCCAGCGAGCCAAAACACATGCCCGCGGCGGTGGCCACACCCGAGCCGCTAGACGATGCGCCTGGCCATTGGCCTGCGCCCCAAGGGTTGACCGGTGGCGTGATGTGGGGGTGATGGTCTGCGTAGGCGCCTTCNGTGAGTTGCAACTTGCCCAAAATCACCGCNCCCGCTTCGCGCAGTTTGCGCACCACGGTGCCGTCTTCTGTGGGAATGTTGTTGGCGTGAATGGTCATGCCTGCCGAAGTTTGGATGCCCGCCGTCCAGCACAAATCTTTGACTGCAATCGGCACACCCTGTAGCGGCCCAATGATGTGTCCTGCCGCAATGGCAATGTCTGCCGCTTGCGCGTCCGCTAAGGCGTGGTCGGCCATGACCGTGGCATAACTTTTTAAACTGCCATCAAGTTGCTCTATGCGCGACAACTGCGCTTGGGTGGCCTCCACAGAAGACATTTGGCGCGATTGGATGCGCTTGGAAACATCCAGCAGTTCGGCGTAATGTGCTTGGTCTTGACTCATGGCAAACCCCTTGTTGATGTTTTGCATTGTGCGCGATGGGGCCAAGACTTGTCCATCAAAAACTTTCCATTTCAAGTAAAAAGGACAAATTTTGCAGGCCATAATGGGCTTTACTTTCGCCGCACGACAAGCCTGTCATGCACCGACTTGAGGCAACGCCATGAGCTCATCACCCCGCTGGAAGCACCGCCCCACAGGCTCAACTTGGGGCGACTTTGGCCCTGATGATCAGTTTGGCCGCATGAACTTGCTGACCCCCGCCAAAGTGCTGCAAGGCGTTTCGGAGGTCAAACACGGTTTGAGCTTTAACCTGAGCTTGCCCCTGGACTTCCCCGGCGGTTCGGTGCTCAACCCGCGCCGCAGCCCGCCCGTTCTGCGCCCCACGGTGCGCAACGGCAAACCCAATATGAACTACCAACTGTGGTGCGACGACCCCTTGTGCACCGATGTGATCAGCGACGACTTGGTCATCATGCATTTGCAGTACAGCACGCAGTGGGACAGTTTGGCGCACGCAGGGTCTATGTTCGATGCCGATGGCGATGGTGTGCCTGAAGCGCTGTACTACAACGGCTTTCGCGCAGGCATCGACGTCATTGGCCCAGCCAACAACGAAGGCGCAGGTATTTTTGATTTCATACAAGTGCCACGCGAGTCCACTTCCTACGCCAAAGCTCTGGGCATAGAAAAAATGGCCGAGCGTTGTGTGCAAGGCCAAGCCGTGATGATCGACTTACACGCGCATCTGGGCAACAGCGGTGCGGTGGTGGGCTACGACTTGTTGATGGACATCATGGCCAAAGACAAAGTGGTGGTGGAAGCAGGCGATATGGTGTGTTTGCACACCGGTTTTGGCGAGGTGCTGCTGGGCATGAATAAACAACCCAACATTGCAGTGCTAGACAAAAGCGGCTCAAGCCTTGATGGGCGCGACGAGCGCTTAAAGCAATGGATCACCGACAGCGGCTTGATCGCCTTGATTGCCGACAACTACGCGGTGGAAACCCACCCTGCCCTGGCGCATGCAGGGGCTTGTGCATCCCTGCCTTTGCATGAGCATTGCTTGTTCAAACTTGGGGTTCACTTGGGCGAGTTGTGGCATCTGACACCCTTGGCCCACTGGCTGCGAGCGCATGGCCGATCAAAGTTTTTATTGACCGCGCCACCGCTGCGTTTGCCTGGCGCGATTGGCTCACCCGCAGCGCCTATTGCCACGGTCTGAGCTTAAAGATTAAACGGTTCTGCCACCATCCACCGGCAACTCTACGCCGGTGAAAAATTCCGCTTCGGGACTGGCCAAAAACAAAGCAGCAGCAGCCACATCGCTGGGCAAAGAAAAACGCCCCAAGGGAATCGAGCCCAAAAACTTGGCGCGGTTTTCAGGGGTGTCGGGCATGCCCATGAATTGGCTGATCATGCCTGTCTCGCCCATCACAGGGCAAATCGCGTTGACGCGAATCTTGTCGGGCCCAAGTTCAACCGCCATCGATTTGGAAATGATATTGACCGCGGCTTTGGAACCGTTGTACCAAGTCAAGCCAGGCCGCGGGCGTATGCCAGCGGTAGAGCCCACATTCAGAATGACGCCGCCTTTGTTTTTGCGCATCAACGGCACCACGGCATGGGCCATGTGAAAAATGGATTTCACATTGATGTTGTACACGCGGTCAAATTCTGCTTCGGTCACTTCCAGCATAGGGCGGTTCAAGTGGGTGACACCTGCGTTATTAACGACGATGTTGGGTATGCCAAAGGTTTTAACGGTGTAGTCAACCAAGGCTTGAACACTGTCCGCCTTGGCGACATCGCAGGTGAATGCACTGGCGTTTTCGCCCAGTCGGTCGGCCACCGCCTTGGCCGCGTCACCGCGAATATCGGCAACGATGACCTTGGCACCTTCTTGCACATACAGTTGCGCAATACCTTCACCAAAACCGCCGCCTGCGCCGGTGATGATGGCAATGTGATTGAGTAATTTAGCCATGGAACACTCCTTTTCAGCCATGATAGTGGATGAGGGTTTTGGTGGCGCTTACTTCTTCCAGCGCTAAAAAACCTTTTTCGCGGCCGTGGCCGCTTTTCTTGAATCCGCCAAACGGCAACTCCACGCCACCACCTGCGCCAAAGGCATTGATATACACCTGCCCTGCTTTGATGGCCTTGGCAACACGCTGCTGGCATCCACCGTTTTCTGTCCACACAGCCGCCATNAATCCGTAGTCGGTGCCNTTGGCCAAGGCAATCGCTTGGGCCTCGGTTTCAAACGTCATGGCTGCCAACACAGGCCCAAAAATTTCNTCTTGCGCACAGCAATGGTTGGGGGGCACATGACCCAAGAGTGTGGGTGTGACGTAATAGCCTTTATCGGGCAAGCCTGCAGCCAACACACCCTGCGCCACGATATCAATGCCAGACTTTTTCGCCTCACTGAGGTAGTGCGCAACCCTGTCGCGCTGCGCCATGTTCACCACAGGGCCACAGTCCAAGTCCATATCAGGCGTACCGACTTTGATTTGCGAAAATTTTTGAGCCAGCATGTCCATGGTGCGTGTGTAAATACTGCTGTGAACAATCAAGCGACTGCCAGCGGTACAGGTTTGTCCTGTGTTGGCAATGATGCCGCGCGTGATGATGGGCACGGCGCGGTCGAGATCTGCATCAGCAAACACCACATGGGGAGACTTGCCCCCNAGNTCCAACACGCATTTGATGACGTTTTGCGCGGCGGCTTTTTGAATCAACACGCCCACNTCATTAGAGCCNGTGAATGAAATGAAATTGATCCCTGGGTGATGTGACAAAGCAGCACCCGCTTCCTCGCCCAAGCCGGTCACCACATTCACCACGCCATCGGGGAAACCCACCTCACGGGCCAACTCTGCAATGCGAATCGGCGACAGACAAGCATCTTCTGCGGGCTTGACCACCACCGCGTTGCCCATGGCCAAGGATGGTGCGATGCTGCGCCCCATCATTTGTGCGGGGTAGTTCCAAGGAATGATGTGGGCTGTCACGCCCAAGGGTTCGCGCAACACATTCACGCTGTAACCGTCTAAAAACGGCAAAACCAAGCCATGAATTTTGTCGGCCGCTGAGCCGTAATATTCAAAATAACGCGCCAGCACAGTGATGTCGGTGCGGGCGGTGGTCATGGGCTTGCCGGTGTCTTTGGCCTCTAGCAAGCTGAGTTCGGTGTGGTTGTCTAATATTTTTTCGCCCAACTTCATCAGCAAACGCCCGCGCTCCAGCGCCGTCATTTTTCCCCAAGGACCCTCCAGCGCCGCATTGGCGGCACGCACGGCCACATCCACATCGGCGGCGTCACCCCGAGGAATGGTTTCAAATTTCAAACCATCCACAGGTGACAGCACGTCCAAGGTTTTGCCGGACACAGCCGAAACCGACTGCCCATTGATCAGCATCTTTGCCATTGTTCTTCCTATCGCGTTTAAATTTGCATACGTACTTCAAATGGCCCCTTGGGCCTTCATAAAAGCCATGTCTTCTGGGCTGATGCCACATTCTTGCAAGATGGCCAGGGTGTGCTGGCCCACAGCAGGAATGCCATCCATGCGGGCACTGTATGCGCTGTTCACCCCGGGCGGTAAAAGCGTGCTGAGCGACCCCACTGGCGAGGACACGTCTTGCCAGCGCTTGCGAGCACTCAACTGCGGGTGGTCCCAAAGTTGAGCCATGGTGTTCATTCGAGCGTGCGCAATTTTGGCTTCATCTAAGCGCGCTTCAACCGCAGTGATGCTTAAAGCAGCAAAGCATTGGTCTATCAAAGTTTTAAGTGCCTCGCGGTGCACATGGCGTTGGCTGTTGGTGTTGAAACGCTCATCGACGGCAAGGCTTGCATCAAGCAAAACTTTGTCGCAAAACATCAGCCACTCACGTTCGTTTTGCAGTCCCAGCATGAGGGTGTTGCCGTCGCCCACAGGGAAAGGCCCGTAAGGGTAAATCGTGGCGTGTGATGCACCTGAACGCGCAGGCGGTTCGGCATCTTTGTAGGCATAGTAAAGCGGAAAGCTCATCCATTCTGAGAGCGACTCCAACATGGAGATATCGATGTGCGAGCCCTCACCGGTTTTTTCACGCAGCAACAAGGCCGACAAAATATGGGTGTAGGCATACATGCCTGCCGCAATGTCAGCGATGGAACAACCCGCCTTGGACGGGGTATCGGGCGAACCTGTGACAGACAAAAAACCTGCTTCGCTTTGAATCAGCAGGTCGTAAGCTTTTTTGTCTCGGTAAGGGCCGTCGTTGCCGTAGCCAGAAATGTCGCACACCACCAACTTGGGGTTAAGAGTTTTAAGTTGTTCAAACGACAGTCCTAGGCGGGCCGCCGCGCCAGGTGCCAAATTTTGCACAAACACATCTGCAGTTTTCAAAAGCGTCATCAACACTTGCATGGACTTTTCATGCTTGATGTCCAGTGTCAGGCTTTCCTTGGAGCGGTTGGTCCAGACAAAATGTGAAGACAAGCCGTCAACCCGTTGATCGTAGTTTCTGGCAAAGTCGCCCACATCGGGGCGCTCTATTTTGATGACCCGTGCGCCTAGATCGGCGAGTTGGCGGGTACAAAAAGGCGCAGCTATCGCATGCTCTAGCGAGACAACCGTGATGTGGTCTAAGGGTCTGGTCATGGCTAACCACTAAAAAGAGCGCGGCAAGCCCAGCACATGCTCTGCCATATAGGCATAAATCAAGTTAGTGGAAATGGGGGCGACTTGGTACAAACGGGTTTCTCTGAATTTTCTTTCCACATCATATTCGCTGGCAAAGCCAAAACCTCCAAGGGTTTGCATGCACACATTGGCAGCCTCCCATGAGGCTTTGGCGGCCAAGTACTTAGACATATTCGCTTGCGAGCCACAGGGCTGGTGCGCATCAAAAAGCTCGCAAGCCTTCCATCGCATCAAGTTGGCGGCTTCGGTTTCCATGTAAGCGTCGGCAATGGGGAACTGCACACCTTGGTTTTGGCCAATGGGTCGCCCAAACACCACCCGCTCGCTGGCATAGCTTCTGGCGCGGTCTACAAACCAATAAGCGTCGCCAATGCATTCGGCTGCAATCAATATGCGCTCGGCATTCAATCCATCCAAAATATAAGAAAAGCCCTTGCCTTCCTCGCCAATCAAGTTGTCTGCAGGAATTTCCAGTTGATCAAAAAACACTTCATTGGTTTCATGGTTGACCATATTGCGTATGGGTTTGAGCGTCATGCCCTGGGCCAAAGCCGCGTTCACATCCACAATGAAAATCGACATGCCTTCGCTTTTCTTCTTGACTTGGCTCAACGGCGTGGTGCGCGCCAACAAGATCATGAAATCGGAATGCTGCACCCTTGAAATCCACACTTTTTGACCATTCACAACATAGCTGTCGCCTTGCTTGACTGCCGTGGTTTTGAGTTGCGTGGTGTCTGTGCCGGTGGTGGGTTCGGTCACCGCCATGGATTGCAGTCGCCATTCGCCGCTGGCTATCTTGGGAAGGTAATGCTCTTTTTGCTGATCAGAGCCATGGCGCAGCAAGGTACCCATGTTGTACATCTGTCCGTGGCAAGAACCCGCATTGCCGCCGCTTAAATTGATTTCTTCCATGATGACCGAGGCCTGCGCCAAACCCAGCCCAGAGCCACCATATTGCGTGGGTATCAATGCCGCCAACCAACCCGCTTTTGTCAAAGCGTCAACAAAAGCTTCGGGGTAGGCGCGTTGCTCATCAATGCGCTGCCAATAGCTTGAATCAAAACCAACGCACAAAGCCCTGACGGCATCGCGCAATTCTTGGTGATCGTCTGGCGGAGGAAGAGCTGTTTTCATAGGGCTATGCTAATTCAGCATCGGCTTGCATGGTCAGCCAATCGTCATGGTCTTGCGCCCACAAGCGACAGTGCTTACCGTCTATACGCATTTGTGCATTCAGGCGCATACGCCGCTGATCTTGACACTCAAAAATCGGCCGTACAGCTTTGAAAGAAAAACGCTTAACAACTCTGTCTGTATGACTGCGAAGCAAGTCGAGCAACAAAGTGGCCATCAATGGGCCATGCACCACCAAGCCGGGATAGCCTTCCACCTCGCTTGCATAGTTACGGTCGTAATGGATGCGGTGGGCATTGAAGGTGAGAGCGGAATAACGAAACAGCAAAACCTCGTCTGGCACGACGTCGCGACTCCACACCTCAGCCTCACCATTGCCTGTTTCCACCATGACGTGGGCTCCAATGGGCGGCAAAGGCTTGTCTGTCGCGGCGGGCATAGAGCGGTAAACAATGTCGTGTGTCTCGCTTAAACACAAGCCTTGTGTGCCATGGTATTGGTGCTCTACACACACAAACACCAAGTCCCCACCCCGCCCTTTTTTGGGTGTGATGGATTGAATGCGCGAAGCGCGGGTGAGCGTGTCGCCTACAAGAATAGGTGCGAAAAACTCTAAGCTGCCCCCCGCCCACATGCGCCTGGGCAGTGGCAAAGGAGGCAAGAAACCGCCGCGCTGGGGATGCCCATCTTCAGCCATGTCAGAAGCTTTGGCAGCGGGCAAAAAATACAGCCAATGCCACAAAGGTGGCAAGCTGTCGCCTGCCTGCAAAGCGTCGTCTCGGTTAAGCAGCGCAGACATTAAACGCACAGGTGCAGCCGTGATGGTGTCTTGAAGACTTTCTTGTTTGCCAACCCAACTGCCAAGATTTACGCTGTCAAATTCAGTCACCATCATTTCTCCCAAAGTAGAGGCGAATTAAAACACCGAGTGCTCACCCAATTGCACATCCGCTTGGCCTGCAAGCAATTGGTCGTAATGCGCAAACAGAGTTTGTGTGCCAAATGACGGTGTGGCTTGAGCGTCATAGTGCAAGCCCTTGGCGTCCCACACCAGCATGGACTCGGTGGCGTAATAGCGACCAATGCGAGCGAGTTCGGCTTTGGCAGCCAGCGGTGGAATCAACCAAGACAATGTTTGCAAGACGCGAATGATGACATCTAACAGCGCCACCGGAACATGTTTGTACTTGGGGGTTTTTCCCATGGCTTTGAATAAATACTCGCCCTGCTGCAAAGGTGTGATGGCCTCGCCGGGGCCGCCTATGGGCAGGATTTTGTTGTGCTTAGATGGGTCGCTAAGACAAAGCGCAATGAACATGCCCAGATCGTGGTCGCTGATGGGTTTGCAAGCGGTCAGTTGGCCGTCTGCAAACAACAAGAAAGGTTTGTTTTGTTTGAGACGCTTGATTTGCCCCGACAGCGATTTGAAAAAAGCCGTAGGGCGAACAATGGAATAGATTAAGCCCGATTCAATCAACTCCTTTTCAAAAGCCAGCTTGGCTTGCTGAAAAGCCAGCAAAGGCTTTTGCACACACATCGCCGACAGCAAAACAAACTGCGCAATGCCTGCTTGCTGCGCAACTTTGAGCAACTGCGAATGGGCTGTGTAGTCAACCGCCCAAGCATCTTTTGGCGTGAAGCCATGCAAGAAACGATGGCATCAAACTGCTCGCCTTGCAGCCCCACGTTTTTAACGGATTCAATCGACTGCACATCGCCAAACCGGAGCACAGCGCCGGCAGGCATGACTGGGGTTTTCGCGTGGGATGACTGGCGCACAAAGCAAACCACCTCGTGACCAGAATGGAGCAAGGCTTTGCAAGTGGCTTGGCCTATGGTGCCGGTGGAACCGAATAAAAGTATGCGCATCAAAACCCTTCGTAATTAAGCTATGTATGCGATGCAGCAAAAGCGGATGCGGCAACTCTCACCATGCTCGGATGCAGAGTTCCTAGCTTTGGGTTTTGACCGTAGGGTGCATGGGGTGGCACCGAAAAATAGTTGTCGTTGAATGGCAGCTCAAGAATATTTCTCAAATCAAATTTTGTGTCGAAGCTCAAACCAGCGCTCGCGTAGGCTGCAGAGTGCTCGCTCTTTGCTATCCTGAATTCGCCACTGTAAAGACGATTTGTCTTTTGACTGGTCCCGTATGCAACGCTTACGAAAAACAGGCCATCGTCGTCTTCTTTGGTAGCCAAAATAAGCGCCGGACGAGGTTTTGCTTTCGGGCGAGTGTTGTCAGGGAAATTGCACCAGGCAATTTCACCTGCTGTAGGTTCTGGCCACCAACGCATCAAGCGTTTTCAAATTCAAACAGGCTGCTGCGGATGGTGCCGCCTTTGGCCTTGGGGGCTGACTTTTTAAGCTGATTAAGCTGAGTTTTGGTTAAAGCGCCATCGTCCGGCTCGTATTGAGGCAGCAATTGAGTGGCCATTGCATGCAGTGCCAAATGAATTACCTGTGTTTCATCAACGCCAAGCACATCCGCCAAGCGTTTGGCCGTTGTACGGGTAACGCCGGTTGCGCTGTCTTGGGGGCGGTAACGAAAGGCAATTTGCGCCGGAGAAGCTTTCATTTTCAATTCCCGCTTAAATGGATATCATTAAGATATCACAATTATCGCCCCGATTTATTTTTGGGTGAGTCCACCCAATTGCAGGCAGTCATTTGCGCAGTGGGCTTGGATGTGTAAATGGGTTATGAATCTGAACGCCTTGAATGGTCACACCATGCTGCATGTCTTCGCTCATCAACGTATGCGCACCGCTGAAAATAGCGGCTGAGATGATGTGAGCATCATAAAAAGACAGTTGGTGTTGCTGAGCCACTTCAAGCGCTTTGGCATGGGTGTCTACTGTCAAAGCAACGACCTTGCAGTTGGCCTTG
>JGI25910J50241_10000954_pt1 | contig 10171 bp, 6 predicted proteins | sample LauGreSBDMM110SN_3_FD_50241 | JGI IMG/M metagenome (IMG submission 50241) | reverse complement strand
GAATTCGCCGATTGGAATCCTAAGGCCCATAAATATATGGCGCCTAAGTTGAACGAAAAAGGCGGCAAGTCGGTAACTCTTATTAGCACACAAACCAGTCGTTCTCTACATTTGAATACACCCCTCCTTATGACGTGGGGTATCTCTGATTTTGCCAATGATGATGGAACATCAGACGGCAAATTCAAGATTTCGCTCAATTTTCCGAATGAAGAATATAAGACGGATCAAACAACTAATTTCTTGAATAAAATGCTTGAATTCCAAGCACAAGTCATTGATGATGCCGTCAATAATTCTGAGTTATGGTTCGGCAAGAAAAAATCAAAGGAACTTGTAGAAGATTCATTCTTCCCATTTGTAAAATATCCAAAGATGAAGGATGGTAATGGTAAATCAACTGGTTCTATTGATTATAGTAAGGCACCTTCAGTTGGTGCAAAGGTCCCTTGCTATCCTCAAGATGATGGCACTTCTAAATGGGAATGCGATTTATTTAACACTGATTACAATCAAATCTTCCCTTGTGAAGATGAATCTGTTACTCCACAAGACCTTTGTCCAAAACTTAGTAAGATTGCTTGTACTCTTCAATGTACGGGTATCTGGGTAGGTGGTAAGGGATGGGGTCTCACATGGAAATTCATTTCAGGTGTAGTGAAACCAAAGCTTCAAGAATCTATTCGTGGTAAGTGTCATATTCGTATTGATGACGCTGAACTCAAACAGTTGGGTAAGGATGAGGAACCGATGTCTATTCCTCCTCCTCCATCACTTACACGATCAGTCACTGTTTTGGTTCCTCCAGCAAAAGAGCCTGTTCTAACTATGGTTGAAGATAGTGATGAAGAACCAGAAGTAGAGCAAGAGGTAGAACCAGAGCAAGAACAAGAGGTAGAGCCAGAGGTAGAACCAGAACCAGAACCAGAACCAGAGCCAGTTGTAGTTGAACCACCTAAGGTTGTTAAGAAGGTGGTCAAGAAGAAAGTCGTCGCATAATCATCAATAAAACAATAAAATCATAAAAAAATAATCATATATTTTTTTATGATATACCAGAAGGAGAAGAAGAAGACGCAACAATTTCAATGTAAAAAATCACATCACCACGTTTGCTAACATCATACATGCGTCCCATATGAACCATAGGTATCCCCCTATTCCGAAATACATACGTCTGATATTCCTTTATGACCAATTGCTCACGAGGTATAGAAAAAGCCTTACCACCAATATCACATACAATAGATTCAGATGCCCATATTTCGTCCCATGTTCTCTTTATTTTTATATGTAAATGATTATATTCATCTATACTCACATCATCCGGTAAAATAGGAAAACATTCTACACATATATCTCCATCCATACCATCAAATATCAAATCGTGGTGCCATAAAGGTACCAAATATGTTTCGTCTTCTATCACCAATTTGAATACTCTATCTTCAAATAGGTCTTCTAACGATGGATGTAAAATCATTTTCTCCCCTTTCATAGAATTCCCCATCTCTTCAAAGAACTCTGGAGAAAACGAGAACACGTCCGAATAAAGATGTAATACATCCAATATTTTTCGTAATAATGTTGGATGAATACGCTTCAATAATGTAATGCCCCTTTCTTCACGTAATTGAATGACCTTGTTTATAATAGTTCTTACAATATTTTCGTCCACAAAATTTTTTATAAAGGTTCTCAATAAATCCGGATATTCCATCGGTTTGCAAGAAGAACCTTGTAACACTTCATATGCCTCATGAACCTTTTGAAACATCTCTGTTGCTTCTTCTCCACTATTTTTATCAGGATGATATTTCAATGCCGATCTATGATACGCCTTTTTGACATCTTCCGGAGTATATTGATTACTCAATCCGAGAACCTTTTGAGCATCATTTCTATTCATCCTTTATGACCTTTATTATATAAAACATAATATTCTCTAAATGGTAAATGGGACGATAATTATTATTAAAATATTGTAAAAAGGGGAATATTTTAATGAGAACCATAGAACATTTTTCACCCGTTATTTTATTAGATTGGATAAAATGGGTTAATATATACCATACACATTCTACTACGTCTAAATTATAAACCATAATATCATATAGGGAATCACGAAATTCAGTGAATGGTATATTGTCAATATTCTCTATATCACGTATGATTTGGTCACATATGGTATTAAATACATCTTTCGGTAATTCCTCTACAGATTCCACTAATTCAAATGATGATAATTCTTTTATATTCAATAATAAAGTCGTATCTATTTCATATAATATATTTGACACAACAGGTTTTTGACGACCTCCTGATATCCTCTTTATAAATGTCTCCTCTTTGAATCGTTCGTTCGCAATGTTTTTTAATTGTGATTTCACAGGCTTTTTCATGGATATTATAGCACAGGCATTCAATATATTATTCGGTAAAAAACTGATATGTTCTGTCAATAATATGAATTTTATACTTACTTGCGGTAATCTCTGCATATAACTATAAAATATCTCTAATAATTCACTATGTATCATATGAAATTGTTTGCATATTATCACCCCTATTTTCTCACTTTTTACCGAAATAATATCCACTATTTGAAAAAATACGTCGTGCCATAATGTCTTTGAATTACATCCTAAAAATGACATGTCTATCTCATAATGTATATCACTCATCTTGAATATATATGTCTGTTTCTCACTTTGAACAGTTATCTTCTTTTCATATTTCAATTCACTTGGACTGAATCTTTTTAAAATAGAGAGAACCTGTGTATATTTTCCAGAACCAGAAGGACCATATAAAACCATGTTCTCAAATGTTTTTAAGGTTGTTGGAAAATATTCAGCTTTCATTTCCGGATGAAGATTGTATCGCTCTTTTGACGCAATATATTCATCAGCAGTTGTTTCATAAAATTTCATATCCCTTTATGAAATTTTACAAGGTATTATTTATATCAATTGAACTCTTTATTACAACGACCCGACCCCTTCAAGTACTACGAAGTGTAATAAAAGTCGCTCGCACTTCATAGTGAGTCTTACTCGTATAATTGTTTATTATACTGTTTTATCTTTAAAAAATGAATTGCTGCTACCAAACAATAAATACTTGTAGAAACGGTTATAATTGAAAATATTACACAACCAATATTAAACATCATTTGTCGGGTAGGTCCACTTGTATGCGCAAAAATTAAAAAGAACAAAAATATAGACAAATATGTTATATACTCCTTATATGCCATCTGGAATTGTGACAATATCAATCTGTTTATTGGTGTCATTGTATAAGATTTATAATCATTTGTAGTCTTTTTTCCATATGAAAATACTGCCAATATCATGGAAAGAGAACATATGAAAAATACTCCTGTGATAATTATGATCGCTATAAAAAATATGGTTAATGGACTATACATACCCGACGGATCATTTGGTACAAGTTGTCCGTATATACTTTTAAATAACATCGGAGTACTAAACATGTCTTTAATCGCAAATACAATTGTGAAAAAGTTCAATATGAATATCAACATATATAAGATGAATTGTATAGAAGGCTTTGCCATCTGGAAAAACACTATTATATAAAGCGCCGCCAATACAAGATATCTAAAAATTGTTGAAAATGAATTGTAATATTCCATTGAATCAGAGTTTGCCATATATTATTATTACAGAGATTCTTCATACACCATATGTTTCTTTGATCCATTTCATCAACACCTCTTTTTGACAAAATCTATAGGATTCCGAGAACCCTTTTAATTTAAAAAATGTCGGCTTCTTCATACCCGGTTTATGATAATATATATATGCCCCGAATTTCCCATTCCTTATAGATAACTCTTGACTAAGTTCTCGTATCATCTTTTTCGTTTTATCTTCTTCTATTTCTTCGCCACCTCCTTCGCCTTGTCCAGATACTTTATTCCCCTCTTTATATTTCATAAATACAGAGAACACATCTTCAATATCATCTGTTATATCTAATGTCTTGTATCCTATGTTCTCACCATCGTATTGTATATATCTTCCATATGGACCCGTTTTTACAATTACGGGCTTCCCACAATATTCACCAATGACATTCTCCTCATTCTTTACTATCAGTTCGTCTAAAGAATATTCTCCACGTTGTAATTTCCCCATATCTATATCTTTCTTTACTGAGACCAATTCACGAGAACATCTCTGAACCATTGGACCATATCTACCAAACACCACAACGTCATCCGACCCCTTTATAGCACATTTCAGCCTTTCTGTAGGCTTTATCAACTCGTCTATTTGTGAATCACATAGAGAACATATATCTTTATGACCACCCAACGCTATCCCGTCCAACTCTAACTCCATACCCTTCGTATACTCATAAGCAAACAATGCGCCAAAATGTCTCGTCAAAAATTCGCATACCATTACACCTACNGGNTGAATCACTAATTTCCCCTTCTCTTGACCCACTCGCTTTTCTACAACCGATTCACAGATAGACCCGCCCTCTAATCCATATTCCACAACTGATAAGACAGTCCCTTCAATATCCATCTTTTTGACATACCCGCGGTCTATTATCGTCTCCACCAATGAAGCATATGTTGATGGACGCCCTATCCCAACATCTTCTAAACGACTTATCAATGACGCCTCCGTATAATGACTATGACGACCATGTATCGCCACTTTCGCCGCCACCGATTCATATGTTACCCCTTTATTCAAAGATGTAAGACAACTCTTTATATACATACATAATGCCGTTCCAACACTCTGTTCTTCTATCATCTTCTCATTCCCATGTATGAACTTCCATCCCAAAAAAATCGGCACCTCCACTTTATGTATATACGGACACTCTGCTAATGGTGATGTCAAATATATAGGGGTTTGTTCTCCCTTATATTCACTCATACAACTCGCCATTGTATTCTTCCAAATAAATTCGTATAATTTCACCACACGAGCAGATAATCCCTCTACACTCCTTACCTCCAAATGCGTAACACGAATGGCTTCGTGTGGATTCCCCGACTCGTTATTTACTAACCGGTCTAACCCCCCTATATATCCCTCACCCCATCTTCCAGCTATGAATGTCCTCACCTCTCTTATAAATTCAGCACAATACAACCGCGATTCCGTTCTCATATATGTAATATGACCGGCTTGATACAACTGCTGGCAACCAGACATTACTTCTTTAGGACTCATCTTCAAAGACGACGACGCGGCTTGCAATAATCCCGAAGTGTGAAATGGGCGAGGCGCCCCCTCTATACATACCTTTTTGACACCCATCGTACATATATGCCGAAACCCTTTAGACCCCTCCAAAAATCCCACCACTTCATTTCTAGTCTCCAATTCACGAGACAATACGAACTCTATCTTTTTAGGGAAAAACAATCCAGTGATCCTATAAGACACTGAAATATCTTTCTTTTCTTCGGCATTGTCATACACCAATCGCAATGCTGGAGTCTGACAACGCCCTGCAGATAGAGCATTCGTTTTATTTCTATACAAGTATTTCCATAATACTGGGGAGATACGAAACCCTACCATCATATCCAAGACCTGACGGCTTTGTTGTGCGCGCACTAAATCCATATTGATTCGCCCAGGAGTATTTACAGCCTTTTCAAGAGCACTCTTTGTGACTTCGTGGAAAATAATGCGCTTTGTGTTCTCTACACATAATCCAAAGACCTGACAAATATGCCAAGCGATGGCCTCGCCCTCACGGTCATCATCAGATGCTATGTAGATGGTATCAACTGAATGCTTCTTTATGACCTTTCGCATAGACTCTATATGCGTTTTCTTTTCCTCTATGATTTCAAATATTGGGGATTCACCCTTTTTAGGCAATTTTTTCAACTCCCGTATATGACCTTTAGATGAAATACATGTACATGGTAAAAAAGATTCTATTTTAGCACATTTTGAAGGAGATTCTACAATGATTAGCATTATATTATATACGAATGTATGTTTATATTATTACAATTTTTATATTTTTCATTGTAATATTATTGTCTTTATATATATTATATGAGTGCTTCAACTGCTAATTCAACTACTAATAAAATTACTAAAAGCGAGAATAATATGTTTGGGCTTAGTATTTTTGAAAAGAAGACAGAGGCCTTTAAAACATATATCAAAAAATTGAAAGGTGATTATGATAATCAGCTAAAAGAATATAACGCATTAATAGAGACATATAAGGAGAATAGGTATGAATATCCAAATGAATTCATATTTAAATTTGATGAAGATAATTTAGGAGATTTAGTTTTAACTCAAGAATTAATATTACGAACTCAAATTATAAAGGCTTTATCAAAACAATCAAAACTTTTAAATTTAGGCCTTTATAATTTACTTTCAGATAGTGGTAAAAAAATGTTAAGTGGGGCATTTTGTATAGTATTACGTTATAAACGATTGTATGATTTATTTTTTAGAGCTTCTAGTATAAAATTCCAAAGAGATTGGTTGTCTTTTACGGAGAAAAAATCTATAAGTGATAAATATAATTTGCCTAATTCTAAACAATTAGAAACAATAATAAAATATTCATTGGATACTCCTTTATGTTTAAATATGATATTGAACAAAAATGGGTTTAAAAAATTCTCGAATGGATCTGAATTAAGTGATTCCGACAAGGTAAAATTTGATACTACAGATGGTAAAATCAAATTAGGTTCTATAGCATCTCCTAATGGTAAAATTCAACTTACAATGTTTATTGATAAAGAAGGAAAAATAAAAACTAGTGATAATCCTACTGAATATGATGTAGTTGGATTAGAGTTTGTAACATTTGACACCGTAAATACTGGCGACTCGTCAAAAGAACCTGATATTAAGAATATTGATATAATTGAACAACATAAGAGTTGGGTTGGTATTGGTTTGAATTGGATTGGTAATAGATTTTTGGGAAATGAATATTTGCCTACAGATGATAATTGGAATCTAGTATGGACAGAAAAAGATGAAGACCTGTCTGAAATTAGCTTTGTATTTAGAAAAAAAGGTCGTATGTTGGGTCTTGGTGAATTTTATGATAGGAGGGTTAGTAAAGGAAAAATGAAGTTACTAAAAGGTGGTAGAAGAACAATTAAGTTACAAAAAGGTGGTAGAAGAACATAATCGTTTACTTGAATAAAATACAAAGTAAATTGTGGAACTCTTTCCAATAAGGGCCTAGAAGATAATACCATAGATAGATTGTTCATGAATAGTGAATAGAATGTCACAAAAATCTATGAATTATTGATCTTGTAAAAAGTTATATTTTTATTGAAGGATACAAAGAAAATAGGTGGAACACAAAAACGACGTAATCATCCGAATAGACGTACTACATACCGAAAATAAATTTACACATTTTTTCAAATCTAGGTAAAATCCCTAGATTTGAATTTATTTATTACTTTAGGAAATTCGTTAGAATATTTCCATTGGATATTTTACATTTATAAAAATAAAATATTTGTATATTATATAAAGAATGGATGTTTTAGGTGCTGTCTCAAATGGTATTGGAAGTGCTGCCTCAAATGTTGCAAATGCTGCCTCATATAGTGGAAGTGCTGTCTCAAATATTGGAAGGAACGCATGTGAGATTGGTGAATGTTATAAAGAAATAAGTGAGATTGAGAAGGATAACGTTAAGTTGAAAGAAGGTGATATGATTAAGTTTACATATAGAGAGGGTAAGGTCTTGGGATTTGGAGGTAAGACCAATTTAAACGCAGACTACACTAATGTTGAAGCAAAATTTACAAAATATAATAATGTTTTGGGGGTGGGGGACACTATAGAAGTTGACAAAACTTCTGTTAAAATTGACGGTACCCTTGTACCCAATACATATTCATTTTTTTATCTAGACCGAATTGTAAAAGATACCTTAAGCGTAATTGTTGTAGAGACTTTAATAGGGGATGTTGAGAATGAAGGAATTAATTTAGTACAAGGAGTCGGTAATCTTTTAAAAACAAATACTAAACAACAATCCCGAGAATCACGAGATACAGAAGTATTATTAGGAACTTTGAAATCATCATGGAAAGATAAAGTTTCAACTCTTATACCAGATGTAGATGTTGGAGATATTGCTAAAAATGAAGATATTACAAAAATGAATGAAATGTTGGATTCTGCTGCATCATATATATCACCATTTATACAATATGAACAAATAATCAAAAGTCTCGGAATATCAGGTCAAAAAATACCGATTGAGTTTTTAGAAGAATTGTCAAAAATTGTTAATAGGTTTGGCGGTGATGCAATACCGGCAATAAAACGGGTAAATACTGGTGGTACATTATATAAAAATCTATCCGAAATGGCAAAATATTTTGATGATTATAAAGCTCCATTAGGTTTAACTGTAATTAATGATAAGACTATGAAATGGGAAGGTGTTAAAACAGATGTTAAAACAGATGTTAAAACAGATGTTAAAAAAGGTATGTTTATAGGTATGTTTAAATCAACATTTGGGGCATACGTATATTATCCAGTTGTATTAAGTTCTAAAGGAAATTTTTTGATTTCAAAACAGATGACAACTGGGTATGTTAATACTATTAATGCAAGTAAATTTTTATGTCCAAATAGTTTTGAAAATGGTATACTATTATTTACATTTAATCGGTCTACATGTGGTAATAAAGATACTCGTAAATCTAAATCTATCATTGGAATGACAAGTGGAGTGGCAAGTGGAATAAGTGGAGTGGCAAGTGGAATAAGTGGATTTGCAAGTAGAGTTGCAAAAATTGGGACGGCTTCCCCTGTAACTAAACCTGTTACGGCCAAAAAAGGAGGTAAGAAACGTCTTACAAATAAAATGCGAAAACAAAAGAAGTAAAAATGTTCAAGTAAAAGATAATATCCTTTTACTTGAATTCATCCGCAATCATTTCATCAAATATAAATCCCCCAGAATAGCAAATATCATCGGCATCTGCCATGTTGAGAACCCCTTATGAAAATCCCTNTTTTCCAATATATACACATAATAACAAATCACTATACTACATATCAATGCAACAATCAACGAACAAGCCAATATAAACTCTATTGTATTTAAATTCCGGAATGTCATATATATAAAGGGTATAAATAGTTTTCCACTTATAAATAGAGAACCTAACATGAAATACAAACTATTTATACACGACCGTGAATACACCAATTGGTCCTATATTAACGAAGAAACATTCCAACAAGAACAAGAGAACCCATTCCCACAAGTCAATCCAATCACCTATAAATGGTTCAACAAAGACATTATCCTTTATGACCCACAACAACAACAACAACAAGAACCATCTATAACAACCACCTATTCGTATATACGAAATGTCAAAGAAATCGCAGGGATACTTGTCTTGGAAAACAACAAAACCTATGGACGAGAACATACTAAAAAATCAAACAAAAAACTCCTCTATAAATGCATCCCCGATGATAAACATCTCCCCATTTTTCTCATCCCTTATGAACCCCAAATCCATTTTACTAAAGTATTCAAAAACAAATATGTCCTCTTCAAATTTGAGAATTGGGACGAAACCCATCCACACGGCAAACTCACAGAAACTATAGGAGACGTAGACAATTATGAACACTTTTATGAATACCAACTATATTGTAAAAGTCTCCATATTTCTCTCACACATTTCACAAACAAAACACGAGAACAATTACAAAACAATACTATAGAACAAATACTTTCAAACCCCAATTTTCATATAGAAGACCGTAGAACCCATCTACGACCCATAACGATTGACCCCAAAAAATCAACCGATTTTGACGACGCATTTTCCATCTTTCATAACAATGATAAAACCCACATCACGATTTATATTGCCAATGTCTTTATCTGGCTAGAAACACTCAATCTCTGGAAATCNTTCACAAACCGCGTATCNACNATCTATCTACCAGACAAAAAACGACCTATGCTACCAACCATCCTTTCTGACCAATTATGTAGTCTCCAAGAAGGCCAAGACCGATTCACCTTTGCTCTAGACCTCGTCTATTATGAAAACACACTTATCCAATCCTCTTTCAAAACCGCACTTGTCAATGTATCACATAATTACATATATGAATCA
>JGI25910J50241_10000949_pt1 | contig 10189 bp, 10 predicted proteins | sample LauGreSBDMM110SN_3_FD_50241 | JGI IMG/M metagenome (IMG submission 50241) | reverse complement strand
CGTAGGCAACACCGCCTGCAGCCAGCCCTACGACATCAGCTTGTTCAATGTGTCGGCCATGAGCTTTGGCGCGCTCAGTGCCAACGCCGTCATGGCCTTGAACCAGGGTGCCAAATTGGGTGGCTTTGCACACGACACGGGCGAGGGCTCGATCTCGCGCTACCACCGCATACACGGCGGCGACCTGATCTGGGAAATCGGTTCAGGCTACTTCGGTTGCCGCGACGACCAGGGCCGATTCAGTCCTGAGCGTTTTGTCGATCAGGCCCGCGAACCGCAGGTCAAGATGATTGAAATCAAACTCAGCCAGGGTGCCAAACCGGGACACGGCGGCGTCTTGCCTGCGGCCAAGGTCACGCCCGAAATTGCCGAGGCGCGCGGCGTACCTCTGGGTGCCGATTGCGTATCACCGGCAGCGCACAGCAGTTTTTCCACACCCGTCGAGTTACTGGAATTCATGCAAAGCCTGCGCGAACTCAGCCTGAACAAACCCGTGGGTTTCAAACTGTGCATAGGCCATCCGTGGGAATGGTTCGGCATTGCCAAGGCCATGCTGGAAACCCGCATACTGCCCGACTTCATCGTGGTCGACGGCGCAGAGGGCGGCACCGGCGCGGCACCGCTGGAGTTTTCAGACCACATGGGCATGCCTTTGAAAGAAGGTTTGCGCCTGGTGCACAACACCTTGGTAGGCATAGGCATGCGCGAACACGTGAAGCTGGGCGCCAGCGGCAAAATCATCAATAGCTTTGACATTGCGCGTGCCCTGGCGCTGGGTGCAGACTGGTGCAACAGCGCGCGCGGTTTCATGTTTGCACTGGGTTGCGTACAGGCGCAAACTTGTCACACCGGCAACTGCCCCACCGGCATCACCACGCAGGATCCGCAACGCCAGTTGGCTCTGGTGGTGCCCAGCAAGGCCGAACGCGTGAAAAACTTTCACCGCCACACCTTGGTCTCCTTGCAAGAGTTGCTACAAGCCGCCGGTTTGCATGCGCCGCATGAGGTGAATGCTCACCATTTTTCGCACCGTTTAAGCGGCAACGAAACGCAAACCCTGGCGCAGATGTACCCGGCGTTAAGCGCCGGTGCTTTGTTAAAGGACAACCTCAGCAAGTTGCCTGAGCCGTTCAAAAGCTATTGGGTCAAATCGCAGGCCGCAAGTTTTCAGCACTTATAAATTCGGCGACTGCAGATCAGTCGTCGCTGGCAGGGCGCGGAAAGATGACCCGGTCTTCCTTGGGCGCGGCACGCGGCGGTAATGCTGGTGCTTGCGATGCGGCGCGGGCTTCAGCCGCTGCTTTGGATTCTGCGGCAGCCGCGCGGGCCCTGGTCTCGGCGGCAGCAGCGGCTTTGGATTCTGCGGCAGCCTTGGCTTCAGCAGCAGCGGCACGTGCTTCAGCTGCAGCAGCTTTGGCTTCGGCGGCGGCCCTGAGTTCCGCCGCAGCCTTGGCTTCAGCCGCCCTGTTGACCACAGGGGCTGGTTTGGGCGCAGGTGCCGGGGTTGGCATGATCAGCGGTTTATCTAATGGCTTTTCACGCTCTCGCTCTTTGGCTGCGGCTTTGATGGCAGAGGCAGTCGCAGCCGCGTTGGCTGCTTGCAGGTCTTTTTTCAGCTTCTGAATTTCAGCAATCACTTCTTTTTGGTTGTTCACCACCGGTGCTGCCGGGGGCGCAGGTTTACTGGCCAGGGACTGAACTTTGGCATCCAGCGCCTGTATGTTTTTCTGCAGATCTTTGAGCTTGGCGTCCAGGTTTTTGTCGGTCAAGCCATTGACCTGACCGGCGATCTGGTCTGGCATTTTCACAAACACTGTGTCCAGCGCATCCATTTTTGCCTGGAATTTTTCATCCAGCTTGATTTGCCGCTCTTCCATGCTGTCGAGCTTTTCCGTGGTGTCGCCCAAGCCCCGCGTGGCGTCACCAAAGGTTGCCAAGGTCGCATCGAGTTCGACCACGCGTTTACCAACGGCCAGCGACAAGCTGTCGAGCTGGCGGATGTTTTGTTGCAAGCGCGTAGAGATGGCGAAAAACGTACCGACGGCAATCACCAGAAAACTCAACAAACCGATCAGAATAATGCGCGAATGCAAGATGTTTTTGGAAGACATCTCGTTGACGGTTTTCATGACCGAGCGCATCTCGTGGCTGATGTTGGCGGCGACCTCAGCTGAACGTGTCGAGACCTCGGCCGAGCTGAGCACAACACCGGTCAGCTCTTCTATTTGACGTGCGACCTCGCCGCCGTCCAGCGCTTGTTCTTCCACATTTTCCAGGCCGATGGCCAGTGTGTCGGACGAGTTCTCATGCTCGGTTTCAACAGGCATATCGGGCAGAAAGTCGCCGTCGTCAGCGACTGCTTCTGCTTTTTTCGAATCTTGCGCCATGTTGATTGTCCTCAGGAAATCTATGTTTTCGGTTTTCGGCGTTCCAACACATCCAACTGCGCGTGCACCTGGGCAATGTCTTCATGCAATTGCTGCAAACGTGGTTGTATTTGCTCTTCCCATTGATCGGCGCAAGTCAGTCCAACTTGAGAAAGATGGGCCAGCACCGGTGGCGTTTGTGACCAGGAGGCTGAGCCAGGCGTATCGCCAGTCTGAGCAGCGCCATCCGCTGACTGCGCGCCGGACTGTGTCCAAATAGGCTGGTTCAGCGTATCTTTGTCGGCTGCTTTCANATCGGGGTCTTGCAGGTCTAAGCTGATGCCTGCCGCCAGGCTGGCCGGATCGGTATGGCCGTAACCGCCAGTCGGATTACTAAGCTGCGCTAACGGCAAGTGTTCGTGCGAATCGGCATGACCCGCCGGGTGCTCGGCCGGCACAGACTCGGGCACGGCAACCACCAGTTCGCCTCCCGGCAGCGGATCATCGTAAATAGCAGGTTTCTCGCTCATTTTTTACTCCCTGTTTGTAATTCGACTTCGAAACCAACAACTTGATCAACGTTTGTCTGCTTATTCCTGGAACTGTGCTTTCAATGATTTGACCGACCGCAACCAGGCTTTGGCCAGTGGCGGGTTTTGCTTCATCAAGGCTTCGGCCTGGGCTTTTTCTGCATACGGTCCGGTGATCAGAATGTAAAAAGGTTTGCTGCCCTTGCGCTGAGTGAGGAGCACCTGGCCGGCCTTGTAACCGAGCGCGCTGGACTGGAAAGTGCGCGCTTCCGACAAGCTGTCAAACGCGCCGTGTTGCATCACCCAGGCATTCGGGTCTAAAGAATCGACCCAGGATGTGCTGTCGGGCTGGGTGGCCTTGTTCACGGGTTTGTCGGATGCCTTAGGCGGCGGCTTGGCCGGTTCGGGTTTAGGTAGCGCAGCAACCGGTTTAGGCGGTTCGGGTTTAGCAGGGGCAGGTAAAGGTTTTACNGGCTCCGGGGGGGGGATGATGACCGGTTTGGCTGTCTCGGCGGGCTTGGCCGTCTCGGCGGCTTTGGCTGGCTCCGGCGTTTTTGTGCCCTCTGCGGCGAGCTTGAGTGATTCGCCGGGCTTGGCCGCATCGACCGCCACCGGGGTGACCGTGACTTTGTCTGCGCTAGACGGCGTGACCAGTTCTTCCTTACCCGGGCTGAGCGCTTCGTCCGGCTTGACCGGCGGCGGCGTGGTGCTGGAGGACATGGACACGGTAGCCGGCGGCGCAGACGGTGGCGGTTTAGGCGTTTCAGCCGGTGGCGGTTTGACCCCCTGCAAATAGCCTTGGAGGTTGAGCCATTCCTGCAGCAACCTGTCTTTGTAAACAAAACCGGAAACACCTAGGCTCAGCAGCAAAGACAGCAACAAAAATGCGGCAAACTGTCCGCTGCGGCGCGACGGCTGGCGATCAGCTTCCCAAGATTTGGCCAATTCCTCACCGGTGGGCAAAGCTTGCAGCGGGTCTACTGGCTCGCCCATCACCGGGTCGCGGGGCGACTTATCTTCTGTACTGCCGGGGCGCACATCGTCCAGGTCCAGCGGGGGGGGCGGTGCGGCAGGCAAAGGCGGGGGCGGCGGGCGCTTGTCATCTTTTTTNTCGGACGGCACTTGTTGCGCACCCGGCCAGTCGCCCAGTGTTTCCAACCGCTGCGGCTTGCTGGGCGCCGGGTCTTTCGATTCGAGCACCCATTGCAACAGGTTTTTACCGAAAGCCGAGAGTTTTTTGTCGTAAGCGCTTTGGCTGTTGACCAGCAGAATCACATTGATATTACTGGCTGGAAAACCGTTGACCAGTCGCGCCAGCAATTGCAATTCGAAATCCTGTATGCCCTGGGTATCAGGAAAAATCATAAAGCGCTTAGGGCTGGCTTTGTTGGATTTGTCCAGCGCCTGATCCAGCGTCAGGGTTGAAAGAATTTCATTGAAGCGGTCGACCAGCCGATCCGAGTCGGCCGAGGTCCACAGCTCGACATGGGTTTCGCCTTGTTCGCGCAAATGTTGAAAGATGCGGCGACCGTAATGCGCGAGGGCAATTTCATCGTCGCCCAGTATGGCCAGGTTCAAGCGCCCTTCGCGCAATGACTTGAGCAGAATTTCAAAGCGCAGTTTGTCGGCAGGGCTTTGGTAGAAGTCACTCATGCTCGGGCCACTTTATGGGTGTCATCACTGAAAAAGAAAACCGTTTTCGTCATAACGCATATTGTCAGGCAAGCGCAGCGACGGTTTGAGCATGGTCTCGCCGCCGCCGTAACTCGGGTTCAAACTGAACACGTAAGCAATCACCTGGGCCACCGCGTGGTAGAGGCCTTCGTGAATGGAGTCGTCGAGTTTGGTGGTGAAGTACAGCGCACGTGCCAGCTCTGGTGCTTCAAAAATATACACACTGTTCTTTTTGGCTTCAGCGCGTATGCGCTGCGCGAGTTCATCGGTGCCCTTGGCAATCAGCGTAGGCGCACCATCCGAGTTCGGGTCGTAGCTCAAGGCTACCGCGAAATGCTGGGGGTTGGTGATGACCACATCAGCGTCTTTGACCTTGTCCATCATGCGGTTGTTGGCCATCTCACGCTGACGCCGCCGGATGGTGGCCTTGACCTCGGGCCGGCCTTCGGAGTTTTTCATCTCGTCCTTGATTTCCTGACGGGTCATCTTCAGGCGCTTATGGGTCTGGTATTGCTGCAAAGGCACATCGGCTAACGCAATCAGTAACAAACCCATACTCATCCAGAAACACGCGTCCAAAATCATATTGCCCGCATGGTGCACAGCCGTGCCCAGATCCATGCGATTGATGGTCACCAGGTCATCAATATTGTTGGTCACACAGCCCCACAAAATCAGGGTGATGAGCAAAAACTTGATGATGGCTTTGCCCAGATCGATCAATGCCTTGGTGCCGAATACGCGCGCGAGACCGGTCAAGGGATTGAGCTTGCTGAACTTGGGCGCAATCATGCCGATGGAAAAAACCAGCCCGCCGCTGAGTACCGTCGACAAAACAGCAACCACCATCAGCAATGTCATGACCGGCAGGATCAACACATAACCATCCACAATAGATTGGAAAAATATACCGGGTAGNAACTCGGCCTTGTCCATGATTTTGCGATCGAACTGCAACTGCGACGTGAACAGCATGCCCATACGGTGAAAAATATAGTTGCCCGATAAACTGAAAAATAAAGTGGCTGTGATCATCACGACAGCCGTCGGTAATTCAATCGAGCGCGCCAACTGCCCTTCCTCGCGCGCCTTGGTCAAGCGTTGCGCTGTCGGTTCTTCGGTCCGTTCTGCGGAGTCGTCAGCCATGGCTTAGCCTCCCAGCAGCATGCCGCGCATCTGCCCGAATGTCTGCACCCATAACCAGCTGATGCGGTTGACGATGCTGGGAATAGCCAGCCACAGCACCACAAAACCGGCCAGCAAAATCGCCGGTAAGCCGACCGCGAAAATATTCAAACTTGGCGCGGCACGGGTGATAAAACCCACGCCGATATTCACAAACAACAAGGTGATGACCACCGGCAATGAAATCAAAAGCGCCGACAAAAACATCATCGCGCCCCAGGCCGTCATCTTGCCCAACAGGTCCTGCGACATCAATGCTTTACCNATGGGAAACAGTGTGAACGATTCAAGCAACAGGCCGAATACGATCAAATGCCCGCCGATGGACAAAAACACCAGCGTGCCCAGAATATTGAAAAACTGCGACACCAACGGCACGCTGCCCATCGTCGGATCAATCATGGTGGCCATGGACAAGCCCATGGATCCCGACACCGCCTGTCCGGCGATGACGATGCCAGCCGTTGCCAGTTGCATGATCATGGCCATAGAAAAGCCGATAAAGACCTGGTTGAAAATTTCTTTCAAGCCCTGGGCAGTCACCGGGTCTATGCGCGGTATGTCCATTTGCATGGAAAGAAAAATGGTCAGCACCAATGACAGTGTCACGCGTATGCGCAGGCTCACGGCACGGATGGAAAAAATGGAAGAGAACATCAAAAACGCGGAGATGCGCAGCATAGGCCAGAGCAAGGCATAAAACTTGTCGACCAGATTGAGCATGTCTAAATTCATGCGGTGTTCAACCGAACAAGCCGGGAATACGGCCAAATAAAATCTTGGTGTAATCAACCAGCGTATTGATCATCCAGCTGCCGAACACCGCCGCGGTCAAGCCGATTGACAACAGTTTGGGGATGAAGCTTAGCGTTTGCTCGTTAATGGAGGTCGCCGCCTGAAATACACCGATGATCACGCCCACCAGCAGACCAACCAACAACATAGGAGCCGACACAATCATCGTCATCCACAAGGCCTGCCGGCCCAGATCGACCACCATTGCTGTATCCATCTCAGCTCCCTTATTTAAAGATAAAACTCGACGCCAATGAACCCATGACCAGAGTCCAGCCGTCGACCAGCACAAACAACATCAGCTTGAAAGGCATGGAAATGATCATGGGCGACAACATCATCATGCCCATGGACATCAGCACGCTGGCGACGATCAAATCGATCACCACAAAGGGGATGTAAATCATGAAGCCAATCATGAACGCGCTTTTCAACTCGGAGGTGAGGAAAGCCGGAACCAGCGTGGTGAACGGCACTTCAGCAGCGCTGGCGACTTCCTTGCGCTGCGCGATTTGCATGAACATGGCGATGTCGTCTTCGCGCGTCTGCAAGGTCATGAAGTCGCGCACCGGACCTTCGGCCTTGGCCAAAGCCTTTTCAAATGGCAGCGTGCCATTCATATAAGGCGCAATGGCATTGGCATACACATCGTCGAACACCGGGGTCATGATGAAAAAGGTCAGAAACAAGGCCAGGCCGACCAGCACCGTGTTTGGCGGAGTCTGCGCCGTACCCAGGGCCTGTCGCAGTATGGACAACACAATGATGATGCGCACAAACGAGGTCATCATGAGCAATAAAGACGGCAGCACGGTCAACACTGTCATCAAACCCAGCAGTTGCAAGGTCAGGCTGTATTGCTGACCGCCCTTGCCTGAATTCACATTGATCAGCGGCAGGCCTTGTGCTGCAGCAAAGTCAGGCAACCAAAGCATGCACAACAAAGAAAAAGGCAATAGTAAATATTTAATGCGCATCACTGACACCAGGTTGGGTAGGGGTNGCGGGTTCTGCAGGCCAGGCATGCAGGGTTTGTATGTCGTTGTTGTTGANCGCCAGCAGCAGCCTTTGCTGATCGACTTGTACCAGCAGCAATTTGTGGCGCAAGCCCATGGGATAGGCCTCTAAAATTTGGATACGCCGTTGTGCAGCAGGGAGGAGAAAGCCCTTGTTGCGACGCGACAGCCACCACAAAGCCGCCGCCAACAGCAACAAGACGAATGTCATACTGAGAGAGTACTGAGCCCAGTCATGGTTTGGCATGGTTTGCATTATCTATCCTGCGAGGGTCAATTTGAAAAAAATGCATAAATCTTTACAAAGTCTGGCTTTGGCCTGTTTGTGCCTCACAGCTCAAGCGGTTGGCGCGGCCAACTGGGTCGGCATCACGCTATATGTTTGTGAAAAATAACAACCAGGTCAAGGCCGGTGTGNCCAACTGGCTCAAAGACNTGATCAACGCCGGCGGCACCGGTGGACTGAACTGGCATGTGCACGCCGCATANTCGCTGCAACGCTGGCAGCCCACGCGCGAATTGATCGCGGCTTTTCTGGCCGATATTCAACCCNCACAAAAAAATTTGCTGCTCATCGGTTGCAGCGCCGGTTGGATGTTGCCCACACCATGGTTGGCGCGTTTCAAGCGTATTGATATTTACGACATCGATCCGCTGGTGCCCTTGCTGTTCGGTGTACGTCACGGTCGTGCACTCAAGGCACTAGGCGTGCAACTGCATTANNACCGCCAAGATGCGATTGCNGGCCTGCCCAGCTTACTGAAACAACACCCGGATGCCTGTGTCTGGTTTGACAATGTGCTGGGTCAGGTCAGCTTCCGGCTGGGCGATGAAGACATAGCCGAGCGGCAACTGGGTCAATTGAAACACCTGCTGGGCGGGCGCTGTTGGGGCAGTCTGCACGATATGTATTCAGGCCCTATCGACAGCGATATGCCGCTGCCCGCTTATGAAAGTGTGAACTGGGCGCGCATGGATGAACAGCCGGAAGAAAACGCAAAAGTGCGCATACAAAAACAAGTGTTGTCACACGAGGATGCAGCTCAGCAACTGCTAGCGCGCTTGAATGCCAAAGGCGTCTGGCATGACCATGTCACTCGCACCGTGTTTGCACCGGGCATACAGACAAGCATGCTGCCCTGGGCATTCAAGCCGCATTACTGGCACTGGTTGCAAGCCGCCTGGGTCAGGCCTTGAGGTTGTAAAGCGTCAGCCCCAGGCTGTCCATTTCTTTCTGGTCACGCTTGCGCTCCCAGGTTTGCACCGCCTGCAAATCTTTTTCCTGCATGGTTTCCATCTTCATGCGTTGGTGAGTGGCTTGCAGCAACACTGTCTTGGCTTGCTCGAGTTCGCGCAAAGCAACTCGCAAATCCTCATCAACCCGGTTGACCAGGTTTTGCAGCTGCAACAGAAACTGGCGGCTGTTGGTGGTCTGCGACATGGATTGCAACCGGGCCTGCGATTCCAGAGCACGCTGTTTGTAGTCCTGCAACAACATGGACATGCGCTGGCGGCTTTGCTGCAATTCAAGTACTTTGTTGCGCGCTCTGCCAGCCGCGGTTTGCGCGGTTTCTTCTTCGTCCTTGGCTTTTTTGGCCAGCACGGACCAGCAACTGCGGGGCTTCATGGTTCAAGGGCTTTCATGTCTGGTTAAGCAGTTCGCGCAATTGCAGGCGCGTGCTGTCGTAATCCTGGCTGATGTGCATGTCCTGGCGCAAAAACGCCACGATTCGGTCATTCAGTCTGATGGCTTCGTCTAGCTCCGGGTTAGAGCCGTGTTCATATGCGCCCACTTGCACCAGGTCAACGTTTTGCTGGTAGATGGACCACAACCGGCGCAGTTTATTCGCCGACTTCAAATCCTCGCTGCTGAGCAGCGATTGCATCAAACGCGAAATCGAGCCGGTCAAATCGATGGCCGGGTAATGCGCCGAGTCGGCCAGTTTGCGCGACAACATCACTTGCCCATCCAGCGAGGCGCGGGCGATGTCAACAATCGGGTCGGCAGCGTCATCGCCTTCGGCCAACACAGTGTAAATNGCGGTGATGGANCCATGGCCGTGTCTGCCGACACCGCCGCGTTCAATCAAATTGGGNAACANGCCGAACACCGACGGCGGATAGCCTTTGGCGGTGGGCGGCTCGCCGATGGCCAAACCGATTTCGCGCTGTGCATGTGCCACACGCGTCAAGCTGTCGCACAGCATCAACACGTCCATGCCTTTGTCGCGGAAATATTCAGCAATCACATGCGTCAAATGCGTGGCTTTTAAACGCAATACCGGCGAGACGTTGGCAGGGGCTGCTATCACCACCGATTTGGCCAGGCCTTCTTCGCCCAGAGACTCTTGAATAAACGCCTGTACCTCGCGACCGCGCTCACCTATCAATCCAATGACGACGACGTCGGCTTTGGTGAAGCGGGTCAGCATGCCTAGCAACACGCTTTTGCCCACACCTGAGCCTGCAATCAAACCCAGACGCTGACCGCGTCCCAGTGTGAGCACGCCGTTGATGGCTTTGACACCAACATCCAGAATTTTGTTGATAGGGCCGCGCTCCATCGGGTTGATGGGGCGACCCAGCAAACTAAGCAATTCCTTGCATTCGGGCGGCGGCTTGC
>JGI25910J50241_10000948_pt1 | contig 10189 bp, 15 predicted proteins | sample LauGreSBDMM110SN_3_FD_50241 | JGI IMG/M metagenome (IMG submission 50241) | reverse complement strand
GGTCGACGTCAGTCATGGTCCATTCGTGTCGGCCGGCGGGGTCGCGCGGGTCGTGAGTGTAATTCTCAAAGACGGACATGGTTGATATAAGTGATGTGGTTGGTTGCTCTATACCTGCTACAAGTCAGCCATCAATTTTTTAGATGGGGGCTGGGCGCTCATGGGGCGGGGTGGCCGGTTGCCCCGTGCGTTTGATTCTCAAACCTGAAAATCCGCGAATCGTGTAAGGCAGGGCAAATGATTCTCTTTTTCAGTGATTATTGTCATCACTGCAAGATGTTGATAGACAGTGTAAATCGACTAGACGCGAATAAGAGTATTAAACTTTATAACATAGATACGTATGCGAGGCCGGCGCGCATTTCGAGCGTTCCTGCACTGTTGCTCTTACCGGGACGCGAAATACTGTACGGGAGGCAAGTTTTCGACCATCTACTGCTTCCGGGGCGAGGTCTGCTTGTAATGGGCGGTGGCAGTGGAGGTGGCAGTGGAGGTGCGGCCGCGGGCGGTGGCGGTGCGGCCGGCGGGGCCGTTGGCGGGGCAAGTGCTGGAGAGCCGATGGGATTTGCGTCTTCGAAGGCACAAACGTCCGCGTCCTTTGCCTCGATTGCCTCGCTTGATGGCAAAGATGAAGCGAATCCGCTAGGGTTTCAACCTGATTCATGGGCATGGATGGGCAGTGGCGGAGGCGCAGACGGCGTGGCGAATGTACCCGTGCCTGCTGTTGGACCCGCGGCACCAGGGGCATCGGGCGCTACGCCAGGTGGGCTGTTCAGTGTAGAGACGCGCGACTTGTCGGGCAAGGCACTTCCGGAGATGGCCGACATCATGTCGCGTCGGGAACAGGATTTAAGGATTCTAAGTTAAGATTATGCTAATTGGTGATAGGTGTGTGTTAGTCATGAGCGTTCTTGACAAATTCAATAGGACGTTCGCGGAGTTTGTGGACGACCTGATTGGAGTCTTTCCCAACGACGCCGAGTTTCGTATGGTGAAAATTGCCATCATGGGAATGACGATGGCTGCGCCCAATATGTTGCACGAGAGCTTTAGCAAGCGGGTCGTGGTGCCTTTCGGCGATAAGATTCTGGCACGCGACGAGGGGTTTTTCTTGGACGCGGATTATACAGAGCACGTAACAGATGTTGACGGCGTGGAGTCGCCCGAGGAGGCGGCGCGCCTCGTTGACAAGGTGAAGCACATGTATCGGAAGATGGGGCCTGATGACCAAGCCGTTGTTTGGAAGTACATGCGGGTGCTAGTGCTGTTGGCTAAGAAGATTGGTGTTTGAGTTTGGAGTTTGGAGTTTGGAGTTTGCGTGATTAGGATTTAAAGAGAATGGGGGTCGTTCTTGTTAGAATATGCAACAGCAAGAGCAAGACACGGCCGCCAACAACGCCTATATCTTCAACCAATACTACATCGAGCTGCTGAAGGTGTGCAAGAACAATGCCAAGTCGGCGAAGGACCGCCCTGGGTCGCGTGGCAAAATGGCGCGGGACGTTCTTCGGGCCATCAAGAAGCACTACTCTTCATTCGACAAGATGAGTCCCGAGCACATGGCGTTCTTCAAGGCCGAGGTTGGTGAGGCGGCGGACCGCTTTCTGGTTGAGGGGGGCGAGCTTGAGGCCGTGATATCGGGTGAGTGGTTCCGGGACATCACTTATGAGCAAGTGAAGGCGTTCGGCAAGGATTTGCTGCAGAACTGGACGATTCTGGGTCTGCTCATTCGCGAGGGCGTCGAGGGTACCAAAGTAGTCGAGGTATCGCGCAAGATGGCGGACGCTGCAGAGTTCGAGGCGGCGCTCGAGGCTGCTTTTGGCGGTGCGGAGCCGGCGGGCCTGGTGGGCACTGATACAAATACAATTGCCAAGGCCGCCCTTACGCGGCTACGGGCGTCTTACGTGGCGGAGGCGAAGAATGGGTCGAATGCGAATGGGTCGAATGCGAATGGGTCGAATGCGAATGGGTCGAATGCGAATGGGTCGAAGACGGCTTCTCCCATCCCCGGCCTAGATGGCATTGAGGACACCTCTTTGGGCAAGCTCGCGAAGGAGATTATGGAGGACCCTGAGGTGCAATTGCTGCATGCAAGCCTAAAGACGGCAATGGACGGCGCCGGCGGTGATGGCGGTCCGGAGAACATTATGAAGATGTTCGGGAACGGCGAGTCGGGCAACGACATTGCCAAGCTCATGGGGACGGTGTCTCAGAAGATGATTCAAAAGCTGATGAGCGGCGAGATTAAGCAAGAGACGTTGCTGCAAGACGCGATGTCGTTCGCCGGCAAGCTAGGCGGCGGGATGCCCGGTGGGCTAGATTTGTCGAGCATTGGCAACATGTTGGGCGGTCTCGCGGGCGGTGCGGGCGGCATGGGCGGCGGTGGAGCAGGTGGCGGCTTTGATTTCTCTAGCATGCTCAAGGCGTTTGGTGGCGGCGGCGGCGGTGGCAGTGGAGGTGGCAGCGCAAAGAAGGCGGAACGGGCTGCTCGTGCCGCGGCTGCGCGCACTGGGACTGCACGCGGAGGTGCAATGCGGGCGGCAGAGAGGGGGCGCCGGAAGTTGGCTGAGCGCACTGCGGGCAACGAGGCGGCGGGCAAAGAAAAAATGTAGACGGCTCTGTAGAGGGGGCCAATGGCAACAATTTGGTACAAGGACTTGCCCGGCTGGTTTACGACTGAAAACTACTATGTCGTTTTGCCTATGGACAACATGAGCATGGCTGAGAAGTTGAATGCGCTCACGCGGTTCTTCGTGTACTTGGGCGTCATTCTAGCGCTCATTACGCTGAACTACAAGTATGTCTTCTTTGGCATCGTTGCATGCCTGCTCTCTGCTGCTATGTTTGAGTTCGAAGAGAGGAAGAAGGCGCGGGCCGAGAAGTTCTTGGATGAGAATAATCTGGCGGTGCACGATAGCAAGCTGTGTGCGCGGCCGACGATGGATAACCCGTTCATGAACCCGGACCGTATGGCGGCGAGCTCGGACCGCGAGCTGCCGGCGCAAGCTTGCAACACAGACAACGCCGGCGTTCAAGCGAGCATGTCGGCCAACTTTGACGCCAAGTTTTACAAGGATGTGAACGACATTTGGGGACGCAATGCATCCCAACGGGAGTTTTACACCGTGCCGTCGACGGTTTTGGGGGGAGACCAGGCTGGGTTTGCTAAATGGTTGTACGGGACGGGTCCGACTTGCAAAGAGGGCGATGGCTTGACCTGCTACAACAAGTTGCCGAACGTGAACGATGTTACAGGAGGCATTCGGGGTTGACGGGAGCGGGAGCGGAAGCGGGGGAGGGGAGTGTTTCTAACGAAGTTGGGCACACGTGGCGGAGCGGTTAACGCGCGACCCTGCTAAGGTCGTTCCCTATGGGAGCGCAAGTTCGAATCTTGCCGTGTGCGTTATTTTTGTTTTTATGACGTTATAGGAAACTATCATCCCATGAACGAAGTTTATAAAGCTACTTTATCTCTTGTATTTGTTGCATGTTGTACGGTGCTCATAGCAAACCATCCCATCATGAGCGAGATGATGCATTCGTGTTTCATCAATTGTAAAGTACCCTCAAATGCATGCGAATATTGGACATTCCATCTCGCGGGTGAAGCCAAAAAGCTGAAGATGAAGAGCTCATGTGTATTGAATCTTTGGAACATTTCTCACATCGTTCTTTATGCTGTGATGGCTTTCGTATTTCCACAATATTCTATGTGGTTATTTCTTATTGGATGTATATGGGAGTTGTTAGAATATTGCATTGGCCATCATAATCCATTGGACATCATATGGAACGCTGTAGGTATTGTATTAGGACTCACATCGCGAAAGGTGTTTTCCAAAATGTTTTTATGATGTAATAAACATACACAACATACACGTAAAATGCAAAACGGTGCAGGCTTGCTGTCGTGTCTTGGACCCAAGGCTCCGTGTTCTCCAAGTTCTCCGTCTTCAAGCAAACGTGGCCAAAGTTCGGCCAAACGTAGTGTGATGTCTACGATGGCTGCTTCAAGGGCAACGGTAGCGTCGGCTAACTCTGCCGCGCGTGATTCTCGGGTTAAGATACAGGCTGCACGCAAAGCTCTGCGGGATGCAAAAGTAAAAGCTGCAAAGGCGGCGGCACAAGAGAGAAAGATTGCTCAACTCTCTGATGAGTATCGGTCTTTTCTGAAAGCCATGCCCGGCGAGGATAAAGCTCAGGTTCTCGAAATGGCCAAAAACCATGTGAATGTGAAGGAGAATTTGCGCCTTGTGGGCGAGATTAACACGATTTTCGCGGAAGTTGCCGATATTCCGGATAGCTACTTTGCACAAGCGGCGGGCTCTATTAAAAAAGTGGCTAAGGGCGCTCGGGGCGCTCGGGGCGCTCATGGCTCTCGGAAAAAGCAGAAGTAAGTGTAGCAGTGTGCGATGGAAAATGCGAACAAGATGAAACGCATGGCGCTCTTTTTGATTGGGTGCATTGGTGTGCGGTCGGCTCTTGTATGGCTAGCGTATGCTTACCCCGCTTACTTGCCGTTCATGGGCGCGCTTGCGCTCATCCCGGCGACTGGATTCATGATTATATACTTCGGTGGCCTGCGCAAGACGGGGGCCGAAGTTTTCGGAGAACGCATATGGTGGAATGATTTGAGACCGGTGCATGGGTTCTTGTACGGTCTGTTTGCGCTAATGGCTCTGAATCGCGACCGCCGGGCATGGCTCGTTCTCTTGGTAGACGTTGTCATCGGGTTTGCGGCGTTTGTTTGGCATCATAACACTTAAAGAGTACGACGATGTGAGTGTGCATCACCAAAATGAAAATGAGCGATATTGCAAGCGTCGGTAAACATACATATGGTACGAACTGTATCACATGCAAAGAATGGGGCGAGGGGAGCAAGCTGCATATTGGAGCTTTTTGTTCAATTGCGGATTGCACCATCTTCTTGGGTGGCAATCACCGGGTGGAACGAATCACTACGTTTCCGTTTGGACATGCTGCTAAGGATGCATTCAGAGGCCATGATGGACGAGGCCACCCTGGAACGCGCGGAGATGTCGTCATTGGCAATGATGTATGGATTGCACATGGCGCGACCATCATGAGTGGGGTGAAAATTGGCGACGGGGCAGTTGTAGCTGCAAATGCACATGTTGTCAAGGATGTTGAGCCGTATTCCATTGTCGGTGGCAACCCTGCTCGCCATATCCGATACAGATTCGAGCAAGACGTTCGCGACAAGCTTCTCAAAATCAAATGGTGGGAATGGGAAGACGAGAAAATAAATGCCAACTTACACCTTCTTTGTGATGAAAACAAAATTCAAGAGTTTTTAAAGATTTGAGACCGGTGCACGGGTTCTTGTACGCCCTTTTTGCATTCACGGCTTTGAATCGCGACCGTCGGGCTTGGATGGTGCTACTTGTTGACGTCGTTGACGTCGTCTGCTTTTGTGTGGCATCATAGCAAGGTCGTAGCAAGGTTTTTTAACTTCACTTATTTTTAACATATTGTACAATGCATCCGGAGGCGCGCCACTTTATGGACTTTGTCGCTCAAGCGCTGCCCGAATTCTTTGCCGCAAGTAATGTCGTCCTCGATGTGGGTGGTGGAGACATAAACGGCAACAACCGCTCATATTTTGAAGAGTGTAACTATGTGACGAACGACGTGATGCCCGGTCGGAACGTGGACATCGTGTGCAAGACGGATGCGCTGACATTTTCGGATGGGCACTTCGATGCAATCGTGTCGACCGAGTGCTTCGAACACGACATGCACTACGAAGCGTCGATGCGGAATATTGTTCGCATGCTGCGACCGGGCGGGCTTTTTGCATTCACGTGTGCGAGCACCGGGCGCCCCGAGCACGGCACCATGAGAACGTCAATTGGAGACTCGTTCACGACGCAACTTGGCGGTGTTTGGAGCAATTACTACAAGAATCTCACGGGAGACGACGTATCAAAGGCGCTCGGAGGCTTGAAAGCGTTTGCCTGCCACGCATTTTACACGAATGACAAAAGCAAGGACCTCTACTTCGTAGGTATCAAAGCCCCTAGTTCAATTTCCGAGATTCCGGTCTACTCTATGGCTTAATGGCTTAATGGCTTAATGGCTTATTGGCTTGTTGACTTGTCTGTCACATGCACTTTGTAGTTCTCAAACAGCGTCTTATCATGATACATAGGCCAGATGTGCCGCAACTTTGAGATGGGCTCCATGCACGTGTTGTCTTGCATGCACTCGATGACAAGGAAGAGCCCATGCACAATCTCAAAGTACTCAGCCTGGCTGATGTTAAACGGGTACTTGCCCGTGGTTGCAAACGTGGCCTCTGCAAGTTTCATATACACCGTCATCCAACTCATCATTTTCTCGAACATGTCTATCGGTATGATAAACGTGTGAACGACCGGCATAAGTCTGCATTTTGGGTGCGCCACAATCTCTCTCGCCGTAACATTCGTGCCAAAGAAGTCGTTGTAGTGAGCGAGCGCGTGTGTTTCAAGGGCCCTATCACGACGGAAGCCCGTGATTGTCGGGATGGTGATTTCGTGGAAGATGAGGCGCGTTGCAGGCGATGTGCTGGCGGCGGTGGCGGCGGCGATGCGGCCCTTCCAATAGGCAAAGGCGTCCTTGTCCACTTTCATGTCGTATTGCATAAAGCCGATGTAGCCCGTGGGACTCGAGTAGCAATCTGGCTTTTGTGCTTTTAGGTGTTCGCGGTTATTGTAGATGTGGTACATGCACGACGTCTGGCAATAGCCATGCTTCTGCCAGTTGCTCTCGTAGAACGGAAGATTGTATTCGTACATGATGTTGTAGTTGAAGTTAGGGTTGTACTCTTTCGGGTAAACTTCGTTCACGCCGAAGCAAACAATTGCTTGCCTGTCCTCTTCGCTGAGGTCGCTGAGAAGCTCATCAAACAGGCGGTGGTGCCAAACACTGAAAAGATGCATCGCTATGGATTGGATAGATACGCAGATACGCACGCGGCTATGTTAATCTTCATATTTAATAAGGCCTGATTTTAACGCAGCATGAGTATCTTATATTGTCTCTATTACGATGCAAGATTACTCAAAATTGTAGATGAGTACAAGCGATTATTTCCTAATTTAGTTGTGCCTCTCAAAGTTGAGCCTCATCTTTACTATGAAGGCCAGGCATTCAGTATGATACTTGAGCGCAAAGACGAATGGATACACAAGCAATACGTAGGTGTTTTTGGGTATAAAATGGCGGAGAAGTGCGGCCTCGTTTGGGATTTGAACAAATTGGTCGGTGGCGCAGTTGGCGCTGCAGGTGGCGCGGATATTATAGGACTGTATTCCGTATTCAAGCCGATGCACAAGCAATCCTGCGACGCCCATCCTCGATTCCGGGATTTGTGGCAGTGGGCGCTCACTGAGCAACTTGGCTTTCCCGCGACAGTGACACAAGACAAGGCCATCCCCTTCTTTGCGGCGAATTATTGGTGTGCTCGCCCTGCTTGGATGCTTCGGTATATCAATTTTTTCATGAATGTGCAAAACCTCCTTGATAGCGGCCCACCCCGAATAAAGGAGATGCTATATGCGGATGCGCGGTACAGAGGAAAAGTGACGCGGGAGTCTCTTCTTGCCATTTCAGGGAAGCCACATTACACCCACCATCCCTTTATTATGGAGCGTTTGCCGAGTTTCTTCTTCCACAGAGAAGGGGCATCTATAACAAGATTGGCCGCTAGTACTCATGCTTCGCTCGTGATGCCCAAGCAGGTACACTCGGCGTTCTTGAATCTTGCGAAGTAGGTGGCGAAAGTAGGAGCTGACAGAGAAGAAGGAAGAAGGAGAGAATGAGTAATTTTCACATGTCATGGTAGATAGGCAAGCAGGCGACATGGCTTCCCGCACATTTTTGGATGGACGCCGATACCGGACCGATGACTGCGCCAAAGAGTGCAAGGATGTCCAGAACGACGGTATCGCCGGATGGACGATGTACCAGCACCTGCCCGTCAAGTGTGCGTCGCCCCAAGGCTCGACCATTGACTTTCAATATGACCACCCTAACCTGCGTGCGCGCCCCGGCGTCGGTCTGGCCGACAGCTGCGTTGTCGACCGCTACTCCGCGCTGCGCAACGACCCCAACCAGCTGACCCGCGACCGGTGCCACATCCAGCTCTTCTCGCGCATCTTCCAAGGTTGCCCGAACCTGCGCCCCGGGGACCCGAACACCGACGTGGAGGGCCCGCTGGTCCAGGGCACCAACAACGGCGGCCTTGAAGGCATCAGCATGCCTTGCAAGCGTTCCATCATGGAAGTGCCCATGGCCAACTTTGTCGAGCTGCTGCCCTGCATGGCCGGCATCCAGGACCCGAAGAACACGGTGGAGGCATGGACGCGCGGGGGCGACGACACCCGTTCGTGGGTGCGCCGTCAAGAGATGCTCAAGGCGTGCGCGCCGGAGCACCTGCGCCAACAACGGTTTTGAGTTTTTACGCGCGCTATACAATAGAAAAATCTCAATGCCCCCAAAGAAGCAAGGCAGCGCCGACAAAATCGCCGGCAAAATCGTGAACCCCGCAACGCAACGTCTTGTCGCCATGAACTCGGCGCTCGGTCGCTCTTTGTTGGCAAAGCATGCACCGGAGCTGGTCCCCGAGTTCGATAAGAATGGGAAGCTGGTGAGCAAGAAGTGATGGTAGCTCCAAAAAAGGACGGGCATATAAGGGTGTGTGCGTAATATCATCAAAGACAAGGCGACCATGGCTAACAGTGTCCAAGACGCGATTCACAATGTGTGGTCGGGATTCACCGAACTGCTAGATACGGTGCGCCACAAGCAGAACATCGACGAGATGATGGAGATGGTTGACAAGCTGGCGGCTCTGCAACTTGCCGAAGAGCAAAAGCACATGGATGATGAGAATGCTCATATCATGACCAACGTGTATAACGACTTTTTTAAGAGCTGCAAGTGCATCATGCGGAACCTTCGGAACAAAGAGTATCACATGAGCGCTCCTATCAATCCCATTCAGAACTAAATAAAGAGGGAACATTCATATGATTATTTTTGCAATACGAATGGAGAAGAACCCCTTTTCTTCCACATATGTAGAGTGTGAGACCAAAATGTCTTTCAACCGCCAAGCATACGACGACTGCCAATACCGGCGCGAGTTGAAGGGCAACGTCAATATTTTTGGCTACATCGTCGACCCGCACCGCTTCGAGAACAAAAACAAGTGCCGCCACGAGCTGGGCCTCGTGGGTGGGTCGACTGTCTCGCACGTGGCCGCGAACCTCGTGGACGTTGACAGCGAGCTGCGCGGTCAGACGCGGTACCTGAGCAAGTGCGGCACCGGCATGTACCGGCCGCCGGCCAAGGGCCAGCCCATTCGCAACGACAAGACGGCGCCCATCTCCACAGAGCCGCAGCACCTAAAGTCGTGCCAGATGATTGGGTACTCGAGCGTGCCGCTGCCGCCGCCGATTGAGGTGCCGCGCTGTGCCTTCCAATGGCCCCGCATTTAAGGAAATAGCGTGCAGAGAAGTAAAAATGAGTGCGCTGCCAGTCGAAGAAAACAAGAAAATCAAGGAGACCAAGACGGATGATGACAACCATTCAAAAATCGAGAAGACGGATGATGACGACCATTCTGTAATCATTCGTTGCAAATGTATTGGGGACGGTAGCAAAACGCTAGATGACCTGATTGACCGCCTTTACGGTGTTATTAAGTACGTTCAACATCTACAAAGCGCAGGTTGGGAGTTGATTAATGTAATGGACGATGATTATGGCTTTATTCGGCAAAAGTAGGCGCAACCGAAATAATATGAAACTACATCATACATGATTCTTTTTGCCGTTCATATACTAGAGGAACGTAACATGGCATCTACGTCACTACGCAGCGATGGTTGCACATACCAAGAGAAGTTGCGGGCGTCCATCGGTCCCGGCGTCTACTCTCTGAACCGTCCGGCCAACGACTGCGGCGCCTGCGCGCAAGACATCTCGAGCGACCCCTACATGCGGTGGCAAGCGTGGGGTCCGGGCTTCTGTGCGCCCGGCTCGACCATTGACGACAACAGCGAGCTCCTAGGCCTGAACTATAAGGCTAGCCGTTGCGCGATGGATGCATACCTGCCCGGCAAGGGTGCTGGCGCTGGCGGCAGTGCTGGTGGTCGGGCCGCACGCGGTGTGTGCG
>JGI25910J50241_10000946_pt1 | contig 10205 bp, 9 predicted proteins | sample LauGreSBDMM110SN_3_FD_50241 | JGI IMG/M metagenome (IMG submission 50241) | reverse complement strand
AATACTGTACATCGTTGGTATAAAATTGATGCAATTTAAACTAAAAGGGTATATAAATAAAAAAACCACAAGGCTTAAGCACCTTGTGGTTTTCGAGGTATGTACTTAGATAGCTACATTTTTATAAATCGTAAAGTTGATTTATCGCCATTGCTGTAGTAAACCACCATATAATATATGCCCTTACTTAAGTAAGCAACATTTTTTAAAATTCTATTTTGCCCAATTGCTAATGGAGTAGTTTGTTGTTCTAGTTGTTTGCCAACAGCATCTACCAATACAAGTTGAACAGTTTGTTGCTTATTACTATTTGCATTAAGTGTTATTGAAGAAGTTGTACTAGATGGAGTTAAAAAAACCGATGTTAAACTATTACTGTTTATAGATATTATATTGGAGTAAACAATTAAGTTGTTTAAACCAATCCCTTTTATTCTATAATAATTTTTTTGGTTAAGTGGTCTATCATCTACAAAACTAAACGTACTAGAATTTTTTGTAGATAACGGAAAATAATTAATACCGTTAGTAGAATATTCTATAATAAATTGCTTAACAGTAGCTATGTTAGTGGTAGTCCAATTTAATTTAACGATATTATTTTGGTTTACTGCAGTTAACTGTATAGATTTTTGAACAGACAATATTGAACCTAAATTACCAATGACCATTGGAGCTTCTATACTAGCCCCAAATGCAGTAACAGATGCTGTTACAGCGTAAGTGCCCACAGGAGTAACGGGGCTTTGTATAACATTCCAAACGCTTGTATACAAGCCAACCTCAACATCGGAAGTGTAAATAAACCCTGCATTTCCTTCGCCAGGGTTATAACTAAATGTAACGGTAACGGCACCACTAGGATTACCAGAGGGTAAAATAACCCAAGTTCTATTTACCGCATTTATGCCCGTTAAAATTGCAGGATTAATCTCGTTATTTATACGTACCCCATAGGATAAATTACTACCATTTGAAATAGTTACAGCATTATAGGTACCCGTGCTAAAACCAATAGGAAAGATGACTGGTGTAACACCAATATTTGGCCTAAATAATTTACCTGCATTACTAAGCCCATTAGTAATGAAAAAAGCTGTTGAGCTTGTACCTGTAATACTGCCCGTAATGGTAAGGTCGGTATCAGTTAAAAACAGATAGCTATTTACTGAAAAATTAACATTCCCATTAATTGTTTTAGTTGGTGTTGCAGGATTAGTCGTACAGCCTATAACAGTAGAGGCTCCAATATTAAGCCCAGCAGGTGGCAATAAAATTGTACCCGTATCACCAAGCGCTGCACCCGTTCCTGTAATATTTAAAGAGCCGCCTGCAGCAAATTGGGCGTCAATAAGGGCAGCATTAATTATTCCATTCACAAAAATTTTTGTACCTGTGCCTAAAATGGTAATGGTGTCAGTTGCTACTAAAACTCCATTAATTAAAGTGGGGCTATTACCCCCAACTCCAAGTGAAGGAGTAGTCAAAAATGTAAAATAGGTATTACTTCCAGTGGTAAAATAATTTCGTCCACTCCATTCCGGTGAGGTAGTAGTTGCCCAATCGTAATAACTATATAAAGAAAAAATTACACTATCAACTGCATGGCTTCCATAAGCAAAATCATCTCCTTCGTTTGGAGATGGGTTAGAGGCAATGCGAATTCGACCTCCTCCTGCAATGATAATACTACCTGCCCCAATAGGTTGTCTCCCATTCATTTCGAACGTCCCCCCAATTTCTACAGTCATATCATAAAGAGCAGTTCCATTATTTATGGTAAAAATAGGTGTGTTGTTTTGTATTAATTTTCCCCCATTTTCTATACTTAACTGGTCAGCATCGGTACTAGTAGTTATCGTAACCGTATCTGTATTTCTAATGGTTATTGTATTTGCTAAACTATTGGGCGTTAGGGTTGAAGCTTGCCAACCAATATTATCTAGGCTACTTTCCCAAGTTATTGGGTTATTCCAATTACCATTTTGTACCGACCTAAAATAATCTGTAGTGTTGGATGCATTAATAATATCAAACGGATTACTTACTGCATCCCAATCGTTAGAAGTATTACGTTTAGCCGTAAGTGTAAGTGCAGTTCCATTTATGGTATGTGTTAATGTTGTAAATGAAGCTAAACCAGCTGTTGGTGGAAGTATTACGGTAGTGCCTGTAAGGGTACCTGTGGATGTAATGGCAATATCTTGATTAAAATCTGCATCTAAATTGGTATATAAATTACCGCCAAAATTCAATGTATCTGTACCACCAATTTGTACGGCTGGTGCCATAGCTACGCCATTGCCTGTTGGCGAAAATGTATTGACAACATAACTAAGTCCATCGGCAATTACTTCAATTCTATTATTGTCTCCAGTAATTGACGAAGTGGCACCACCTGCATTACTTGCGGCAAATTGAGAGCCTGCAACATCTGCCGAAACAGAAGATACAGCAAATTGGTATTGCAGATTATCGGTAACGTTGTTTGCAAAAACAACTCGTAAGGAGAAATTTTTTGAGCCATCATCGGCGGCAACAATATTTAGTCCTGAAAAATTTATAGTGGCTGCACCAGCTACCTCAGCTAATTGCGTAGAGCCATCCATAATAGCTACACGACGTATATTAGCTGAGTTTGTTAAGCTAAAACTAATAGCTGTTAAAGTAGTACCTACAACATCAGCGTCATTGGCAGCTACTCCCCCGTCTCTTAAAGAAAACCCTGCAACTTCAATACTATTCGCTAATGTTAAAACAGTGCCTTGGTAAAGGCTATAATTAATATTTGTGGGTGTAGAAAAAGCGCCATCGGCAATAATATCAGAGTTGGTGGAGTTGGTAGAGACTGGCGTTACAGTTCCACCAATTGCCAAACTATTTGTAGTAATACCAGCTGCATATCTGCCAATTGCAAAAGTTCCAGTAGTTGCAGTAGCACCCCAAGCGTATAACCTAAATGTAATAGTGGTAGCATTGCTTACATTTTGTAAAGCAGGTAGTACACTTAAATCAATTTGCGCTTGATCTACTCCATCAACTGTGCTGTTTGTAAAGCTTATATCTGTTCCAATATCTGTAAACGTTGTACCATCAATACTATAACGCCAAATAAACGCATTAGGGCCTGAACTACTTCTTCTTAAACGAACATTTAAAGTAGATAGAGATGCTTGAAATCCGGAGAGGGCATTAACAGTAAATGAAAAAAATCTATTATTGGTAATGGCATCTGCTTTAGTACCTGATACAGGAAAGTTTGTACTTGAAAAAGCCCTTCCATATAGAGAAGCATTAACTCCTGAACCTCTTGATAATGCAGAAGTGTTAAGATTAGCATTAGTAGTGGTAGCTGTATAAGTTACTTCATTACCTAAGGAAGCTGGTGTACCAAATTGCCATCCTAAAATTTGGGCAAACAAGGTTGATTTAACTACAAAAAAAATGCAAAAAATGTATATTTTTTTCATATTTATTTTTATAGACATCTAAACTGCAAAGCTCTCTCCGCAACCACAACTTCTGCTAGCATTAGGATTATTAAAGAAAAATCCTTTTCCATTTAATCCATCGCTAAATTCAAGCTCAGTATTTACTAGGTATAAAAAACTTTTAAGATCGCAAACAATTTTTATCCCTTTATCTTCAAAAACCTGATCCATTGATTTTACCTCATTATCAAAATCCATTTTATAGCTAAGGCCACTACAACCTCCACCCACAACACCTACTCGTAAAAAATACGATGTGTCATCGGCTACACCAGCATCTGTCATTAATTGAATAACTTTTGCTTTTGCTTTATCGCTAATAAAAATGCTATTTTCAGTTGCTACCATGATAATTCAAAATTACAAAGGCAAAAATCAAAATTGATTTCCCTTGTTTTATATTTTGATTTTTAACTTTTAACTTCCTTAGTGTACTAAACTCTCCTCAAATTTAATAGCCTCTTTACCATTTTTTACACGGTAATCGTTAATAGCTGCTTTAATAGCATCTTCTGCTAATACGCTGCAATGTATTTTTACAGGAGGAAGATTTAATTCTTCTACAAAATCCATATTATCTACCGTAAGTGCCTCATCAATACTTTTACCTTTAAGCCACTCTGTAGCTAAGCTTGATGATGCTATTGCACTTCCACAACCAAAGGTTTTAAATTTTGCATCGGTAATCATACCTGTTGCATCATCAACCTCTATTTGTAAACGCATTACATCACCACACTCTGGTGCTCCTACAAGACCTGTACCTACTGTTTTGCTAGACTTATCTAACGTACCAACATTTTTTGGATTTTGGTAGTGATCGATTACTTTTTCTGAATATGCCATTTTATTTTCGATTTTAGATGTTTAATGTGCGACATTGATAACTTTAAAATGTGAAANACGGTCGTACATCGTAAATCACAAATCGTACATTTAATGGTGTGCCCACTCAATAGTGCTTAAATCAATTCCTTCTTTATACATTTCCCAAAGCGGACTCATTTCTCTTAATTTTAAAACGGTTTCGCTAATGGCTTTTATAGTGTAATCAATTTCTTCGTCTTTTGTAAAACGGCTAAGCCCAAAACGTAAGCTACTGTGTGCTAAATCATCGCCTAAGCCTAAAGCTTTTAAAACATAGCTAGGTTCTAAAGATGCACTGGTACAAGCACTGCCGCTACTTAATGCAATATTTTTATTAAAGCCCATTAACAACCCTTCGCCCTCTACATGCTTAAAACTAATATTAGTTACATGTGGTAAACGATGCTCTGTACTTCCATTTATATAAGCCTCTTCCAACTTCATTAATTCTGTTTCTAATTTATCTCTCATCACTACAATACGTTTGTTATCGGCTTCCATATCCGTCATGCAAATTTCACATGCCTTACCAAAACCTACAATACCAGGTACATTTAAAGTACCGCTACGCATTCCTCTTTCGTGGCCGCCACCATCTATTTGTGCAGTAACTTTTACTCTTGGGTTTTTACGGCGTACATATAATGCACCAACACCTTTAGGTCCGTACATTTTATGTGCAGTAAAAGCCATTAAATCAATCCCATCTTTATTAACATCAACAGGAATTTTACCTACTGCTTGTGTACCATCTGTAAACACTAAAACCCCGTGCTTACGAGCAATTGCACTAATTTCTTTAATAGGCATTACGGTACCAATTTCGTTATTGGCATACATAATAGCAATTAAAATAGTGGTTGGTTTTATTGCTGCTTCTAGTTCTTTTAAATCAATTAAACCATCAGGTTGTACTTGTAAATAGGTGACTTCTCCGCCCGTTTTTTCAATATGCTTACAAGTATCTAACACAGCTTTATGCTCGGTAGTTGCGGTAATTATATGATTGCCTTTGCTAGCATACATTTCGTAAATACCTTTTATGCCTAAATTATCACCTTCGGTAGCACCGCTAGTAAAAATAATTTCTTTAGGGTCGGCTCCAATTAATTTAGCCACCTGCTCCCTTGCATAATCCACAGCTTCTTCAGCTTCCCAACCAAAGGGATGGTTACGGCTAGCCGCATTTCCGTAGTGGTTTAAAAAGTACGGCGTCATAGCTTCTAAAACTCTCGGATCCATTGGAGTTGTAGAATTGTTATCTAAGTAAATGGGTAATTTCAACATATAATTTATATTCTTTCTTGTATAATGCAAATTTACTACAAAAGGTTCTATTTTAGCTTTTGAAAGAGTTAGATAGTTGCTATTTTACTTATTTCGTAACTAAAAGTTAATAAATCATCAAAAAACTATGCAAAAAATAGAACACATAGGAATTGCTGTGAAAGATTTGTCAATATCTATACCATTATTTGAAAAACTGTTGAATAGTCAGTGTTATAAGACAGAGTTGGTAGAAAGTGAAAAGGTGAATACTGCATTTTTTAAAACTGGCGAAAGTAAAATTGAGCTAGTACAAAGTACTACAGCCGATGGTGTAATTGCAAAATATATAGATAAAAAAGGAGAAGGTATTCATCATATTGCCTATGCCGTAACCGATATTTATGCCGAAATGGAACGCTTAAAAAGTGAGGGTTTTATTTTGCTAAACGAAACCCCAAAAAATGGGGCTGATAATAAACTGGTATGTTTTTTACACCCAAAAAATACCAATGGAGTTTTAATAGAATTATGCCAAGACAAAAAATAATTTATTGATTTTTACCATAAAAAAAACGATAAGGTTAAGTTACAGCTACCTGTCTTTTATCAAACAATTTTATAAGTAATATGCCGGCTAAAAAACCGCCAACATGTGCTGCATAGGCAACTCCACTGCCGCTACCACTTAATAAACCGCTTACAATTTGAAAGCCTATCCAAACACCTAAAGCCAAATAGGCAGGTATAACAACTATTTGGTAAAGGAAGAGTGCCTTTACTTTTAATTTTGGAAACAATAACATATAACCACCCAACACACCGCTAATGGCACCACTTGCACCAAGGCTTGGTATTATGGAACTTTGTGGTTGAACATAAGTAGAAAAAACATGNCTTAANGANGCAATGATGCCTGTAATTAAATAAAAAGCTAAAAACCTTCCTTTGCCTAAACGGTGCTCTAAATTATCGCCAAAAATAAAAAGGTATAGCATATTGCCCAATAAATGGCCCCAACCACCATGCATAAACATACTTGTAATTAAGGTAAAGTAAACAGGTATTGGCGTAGCATTTAGTCCCGGTATAAAATATTCAATGCCAGAGTTTGGGTCGGTATAATTTTGCGACTGTGTTATAATATCGTTACCCGTAATAATTTCAGCAGGCACTGTACTAAAAGCATAAGTAAACGAACCATCCCCACCCATTTGCTGAAACAATATCCACACCAAAACATTTACTGCTATTAATACATAGGTAACATATGGTCTTTGTGTTATTGCACTATTATCATCTCCAATTGGCATTAACATAATTATATATTTTTAGGTAAGATAAGGATTTTCTACTTTTTCCTCACCAATGGTGGTTATTTCTCCATGGCCACTATAAACTATAGTTTTGTTAGGTAAAACCAACAGCTTTTCTTTTATATTTTTAATCAACTCGTCATAATTTCCCCCTGGCAAATCTGTACGGCCAATACTTCTATTAAACAATACATCTCCACCAATTAAAAAACCTTGTGCTTTGTTATAAAAACAAATATGTCCAGGACTATGTCCAGGCGCTTCTATTACTACCAATTCATCTTTACCAATAGTTACCACATCGCCTTCTTTTAAAAAAAGCAGCTGGCCAGTGTAATTATCAAATGGCAAATTATACATTAAACCACTTGTAGGGGCAAAAGCTAAAACTTGCTCTTCGTTTTTATGTATTTGTGGCGTTAAACTATACGTTTCGGCTACATATTTATTACCAAAAACATGATCTAAATGGCAATGGGTGTTTAGTAAGTGTATTACCGTGAAACTATTGTCTTTAATAAATTGTGTAAGCTCCTCTTTTTCGGCATCAAAGTAACAGCCGGGGTCTATAATAGCACATTGGTTAAACTCATTGTAAAGTAAATACGTATTTTCTTGTATAGGACTGAAAACAAAAGACTTAATTTTTAACACAGGCTTAAAATTTTGATGGTTTTAGTTTAATAGAAATAAACTATTTTTAAGTATTAATTACCCCAAAATTGGGGAGTAGCTACAAAAGTAAATGATAATACCACAGGATAATTCTATAACAATGAAAGATTTAAAAAATACAATTCCCAATTACGTTTGTATAAAACATAAACAAAACAAGTTTATATCGATGATAACCAATGATAAAAATATTTTTACTAATAAAAGAGTAGTACTTATTTGTTCCTATTTGCTTTTTGCCTTTTGCCTTTTGCCTTTTTTAAGTAGTGCTCAAGTAAATAGTGTAGAGTTTGGAAAAAATAGAGTGCAGTACAAAAAATTTAAGTGGCAGTATTATCAAACCAGCAATTTTAATGTTTACTTTAACGAAGGAGGTGCGGCGTTAGCACAATATGTACTGCAAGTTGCCGAAAAAGAATTACCAGAAATTGAAACGGCTGCAGAGTATAGTTTACAACGAAGGTCAAATATAATTTTGTACAATAACTACCACGATTTTCAACAAAGTAATATTGGTCTTGGGCAAGAGTGGCAAAATACCAGTGGCGGTACTAAATTGGTAAACAATAAAATTGTACTATACTTTGATGCAGACCATAAAAAATTAAAAACTCAAGTACGGGGTGGCATTGCTCGTGTGCTTACCGATAATAAATTATTTGGCGACGACCTTGCAGAAATTGCTAGCAACCAAGCTTTACTAGACCTACCCAAATGGCTTACCGATGGATACATTAGCTACCTGGCGGAAAGATGGAGTACCGAAAAAGATGACGACTTAAAAAGTGAAATACTAAGTAGTAATTACAAAAACTTTTATCAGTTTACTTTTGAAAAGCCAGAAATTGCTGGCCATGCTTTTTGGTATTATATAGATGAATTGTATAAAAAAGAAAACACTACGTATTTACTTTATTTAGCAACACAATATAAAAGCATGAATAAGGCTTGCATACAAGTGTGTAAAAAAAGTTTTAAAGAAGTGCTTAGCGATTTTATGGAGTATCAAGATGAGAAATATAATAACGATATAAACAGACGCAAGCCTTACCCAAAAGGAAGTGTTGTTGACGGATTTGATATAAATAAGCGTTTAAACTATTTTAGATTTAATGTAAACCCCATTAAAAAAAATAATAGTTATGTAGTAACGCAATTTAAGAAAGGAATTGTACGAGTAATTTATAATGATGGAGATGTAAATAAAACATTAGTAAAATTTGGTAGTAGAACCTACCAAAATGAAATGAACCCAAACTATCCTTTAATGGCCTGGGATAATAAGGGTACTCGAATTGCAGTAGCCTATGCAAAAGAAGGAAGTTTACAATTTTTTGTGTACGATATTGTTACAAAAATTAAACCTATTAAAATAGATTTAACCAAACTATTTGATCAAATACAGGACATGAAATACAGTAGCGATAGCCGTAAAATGCTTATTACTGCTGTAAAAAATGGCCATACCGATATTTTTATTTTAGATTTATTGAAAGAAAAAGTTGAGCAAATTACCAATGATGTATATGACGATATGGATGCATCGTTTGTGGCATTCCCGGGTAAATCGGGAATAATTTTTAGCAGTAACCGACCAACGGCTAATGCAAAAAGTGATAGCACTACCTTACCAGTGATAATAGGTACAACGTATTTTTAATTACCAACTTTGGCGATAAGCCAGAGCTTAATCAACTATCGCAACTTAGTAACTTAAAATATGGTAATGCTAGGTTTCCTATGCAATACAACGTAAACCATTTTACGTTTGTAAGCGATGAAAATGGTATTGGTAACCGCTATGCCGGATTTTTTACTACCAAAGCCGAAGGCTTAGATACTTAGTTTTAATTGGAGATGATATTTTACGAAACCCTAGTGCTAAAGAAGTAGATAGCACTTTATTAGCCTATAAAAAAACAGATGTAGACAGTATTGCAGTGGTAGCAGTAAGTAGTGATAGTGCTTATACTTTTCCATTAACTAACTACCAAAGCACACTTGGGGAAACAAGAATTGCTGGAGATAATAATCAAGTAAGTGAAGTTACCAGACAAAGTGATGAAAAGATTTTGTACAAATTAAAAATTAATGATGATGTTTTAAGAAGGCGAAATATGGAATCAAAACCAACAGCCTACCAAAAAAGATTAATTGATGAATATGCCGCCGCCGAAGCTGGAAAAAATATGCAGCTTACTTCAGAGGATAAATTAAATGCTGCTGATACTGCAAAAAATATAGAAGATATTTTTCAAACAGAATTTTCCAATGAAAAAACCGACAGTTCCATTATAGGCAAAATTTTTGACGCTAAAGAAATGGTTAACGAAAGTGTTTTAAAAAAGGGAAAACTATTTGTTTACAAACCACAAAAGTGGGGTGCAGATGCTGCTTCAACTACCTTTAATAATAATGTTTTAATAAATAGATTTCAACCCTACAATGGAGGAGCCGGACCAGTACGCTTAAACTCTGGCACACCACTTAGTGGACTAATACGCTTAGGTACAACTGAATTAATGGAAGATATTAGAGTAACAGGTGGGTTTAGATTTGGCACCAATTTAAAAAGTAATGAATGGTTAAT
>JGI25910J50241_10000934_pt1 | contig 10292 bp, 7 predicted proteins | sample LauGreSBDMM110SN_3_FD_50241 | JGI IMG/M metagenome (IMG submission 50241) | reverse complement strand
TATTCTGGCCAACTAGGTAAGTGGCTATCCCCTATTTTTGACCCTATTGGCATCAACGAACAATTAGTGATTGCTTTAATTTTTGGCTTTATTGCCAAAGAGATTGTGATTGGCGCATTGGCTGTGATTTATGGTGTAGAAGGTTCCGCATTAGCCCATCACCTTTACAGTAATGTGAGCCAAATACAGGCGATTAGTTTTATGATTTTCACCCTTATTTATACGCCCTGCCTTTCAACAATTGCGACACTTAAAAATGAATCTAAAAATCTTTCGTTTGTGATTTATTCAGTTTTCTGGGCGCTTCTTCTGGCCTGGGTTTTTAGTTTTATTTTCTATCAAACCTCGCTCTATTTTTCTAGTTAATTTAGTCAAAATTAACAAGGTTTAAAAAAATAGCTTCTGTTAAAATCATAAGCTTAAAGTAACGTCTTAAAACACTACCCAAAACATGCAAAGCCAAGAAATTATTCATATCGCTGGCGGTCCAGCTTATTCAAAGTTTAGAAAAGAAAAACTTCTTGGAAAGCTTCAAACAGTTAATAGCCGAATCAAAGATATTCATTCTGAATACATTCATATTGTATGGTGCGAGAAAAAAATTACAGGCACAGAGAAAGCCATTCTAGAAAAAATTCTGCATTATGGTCCGAAGGCTCATACATTAAATTTTAAACATAATTCCATAATCACGATTCCACGTCCGGGCACCATATCGCCATGGGCCTCAAGAGCAACTGATATTGCAAACCATTGTGGACTTCATGACGTTAAGCGAATCGAAAGAGCCATTGCTAATTATATTGAGTTAAAAGATGAATCTTTATTGTCGAATGATGAAAAGAAACAGCTTTCTGTATTACTTCATGATCGTATGACAGAAATTTCTATTTTTGATCTTAATGAAGCTCAATCTCTCTTTTCTCATTTGCCTCCTAAACCCATTCAGTATGCAGAGATACTTGAAGGCGGCAAAAAAATCTTAAATGATTTTAATAAAAATCTCGGGCTTGCGTTATCTGAAGATGAAATCGATTATTTATTTAATTATTTTACTTCCATCAAAAGAAACCCTACAGACGCTGAACTCATGATGTTCGCTCAAGCGAATTCTGAGCACTGTCGTCATAAAATATTTAATGCCGATTGGGTGATAGATGGCAAGACACAATCTAAATCACTTTTTGGCATGATTAAAAATACACATCAGCTTCATCCAGGCAATACGATTGTAGCTTACTCAGATAACTCTTCTATTGTAGAAGGCGCTAAGGTTAATCGTTTTTATCCAAATCAAAATGGTGTTTATGAAGATCACAAAGAATTAACTCACTTTATTATGAAAGTGGAAACACATAATCATCCGACAGCAATCTCTCCATTCTCAGGCGCAGCAACTGGTGCAGGTGGTGAGATTCGAGATGAAGGTGCNACAGGAAGAGGTTCAAAACCTAAAGCCGGCCTTACAGGATTTTCAGTTTCTAATTTACGCATCCCTGATTTTATTCAGCCCTGGGAAAAAGAGATTTATGGCGCGCCTTCTCGCATATCATCAGCGCTCCAAATTATGATTGATGGTCCGATTGGTGGCGCTTCTTATAATAATGAATTCGGCAGGCCTAATATTGCAGGCTACTTTAGAACATTAGAAATTAAGCATAATGATGAAGTAAAGGGTTTTCATAAGCCCATTATGCTAGCAGGTGGCATTGGAAGTATTAACGATATCCATACAAAAAAACATGCAATTCCGCCAGGCGCACTTCTCATTCAGTTAGGTGGCCCAGCAATGCTTATTGGGTTGGGTGGTGGCGCCGCCTCAAGTATGGGCACTGGATTCAATGCAGAAAATTTAGACTTTGATTCTGTGCAACGTGGCAATCCTGAATTACAAAGAAGAGCGCAAGAAGTCATTGATCGATGTTGGCAATTAGGCAAAGATAATCCCATCTTAAGCATTCATGATGTAGGTGCTGGCGGTTTATCAAATGCATTCCCTGAATTGGTCAATGATGGTGGGGTAGGTGCAACGTTTCAATTACGTTCAATTAATAATGAAGAGCCAAGCATGTCACCCCGGGAGCTTTGGTGTAATGAAGCCCAAGAGCGCTATGTATTAGCTATTATAGATAAAGACCTTGATTTATTTAAATCACTTTGCGAGAGAGAAAGATGTCCTTTCGCGATTGTAGGTGTTGCAAAAAACGATAAACAACTCATCGTTGAAGATAGTCTTCTTAAAAAAGATGTTGTCCATATGGACTTATCTACCCTCTTAGGAAAGCCGCCTAAGATGACGCGCAATGTGCAGCGAAAAGAGAAAGCTCTTAAAAGATTTATCACAGAAAATATTGACATCAAAGACGCAGCTTATCGCGTTTTGAGATACCCAGCTGTAGCAAATAAAATGTTCCTGATTCATATTGGTGATCGTTCAGTAACGGGATTAATTGCAAGAGATCAACTTGTAGGTCCATGGCAAGTTCCTGTTGCTGATGTTGCTGTCACCCTATCATCATTTGATAGTTTACTAGGTGAGGCTTTTGCTATTGGCGAAAAAACCCCTATTGCGATGATTGATGCTAAAGCTTCTGTTCGTATGGCATTAGGCGAAGCTATTACCAATTTATCGGCAGCCTCTATTCATCATTTAGAAGATATTAAATTATCAGCTAATTGGATGGCGTCTGCAGGCCATGAAGGTGAAGACGCTGCCTTATTTGATGCAGTTGAAGAAATCGGTATGCGTCTTTGTCCTGACTTAGGTATTAGTATTCCTGTAGGCAAAGATTCCATGTCTATGAAAACAGCTTGGTTAGATGGTGCAAAAGAAAAAACGGTGGTCTCGCCTTTGTCGCTTATCGTAAGTGCTTTTGCACCCGTCTTTGATGCTAGAAAAACATTAACGCCAACACTCAATAGAAATCTTAAGGATAGCGGTCTTATCTACATCGATTTAGGTTTAGGCAAAAATAGATTGGGTGCTTCAGCATTCAACTTAGTCTTCAATGAAGTGGGCGATATCCCGCCAAACCTTGATGATGCAAAAACACTTAAAGCATTCTTTGATGTGATTCAAACACTTAAAAATGAAAATGTGATTGAGGCTTATCATGATCGATCTGATGGCGGACTTTTTGCAACGTTAACTGAAATGGCCTTTGCAGGTCGCTGCGGTTTGGATATTGATTTGACTCATTGCGGTGATGATATTAAAGCAATTTTATTTAACGAAGAGCTGGGTGCTGTCATTCAAGTTCAAAAAGAGCATATTTCTAGCACGCTCATAAAGATTCACGAGGCGCTAAACCACCACACTTTCCTCATTGGGTCTATCAGTCCCAATCAAACAATTCATATTCAACATAAAAATGAAACTGTCCTCAAAGAGACAAGATCAAACTTACAAAGCGCCTGGAGCGAAACATCTTTCAAGATGCAATCTATGAGAGATAATCCAGAGTGCGCCTTAGAAGAATTTTCACAAATTTCAGATGATCTTGATCCAGGTATTAACCCACAATTTGATTTTGAAATTCCCCAGTCTTTTGCAATTAAAAAGACGAAGCCTAAAATTGCCATCCTAAGAGAGCAGGGTGTAAATGGCCATGTTGAAATGGCAGCAGCTTTCTCTACCGCAGGATTTGAAGCGCATGACGTGCATATGTCAGACATTATTGAAGGTCAAAAAAGTTTAACTGATTTTTCAGCGCTAGTTGCATGCGGCGGTTTTTCATATGGCGATGTATTAGGTGCAGGTGAAGGCTGGGCTAAATCAATTCTATTCAATTCAAAAACACGTGACGCTTTTGCTGCTTTTTTCTCAAGGCCTGATACGATTGCACTAGGTATTTGTAATGGCTGCCAAATGATGAGTAACCTTAAAGAAATTATTCCTGGCTCAACATTATGGCCACACTTTGTAAAAAACAGATCTGAACAATTTGAAGCAAGGTTTGTATCAGTTGAAATTCTTAAGTCTAATTCTGTATTTTTTACCGGGATGGACGGCTCCATACTTCCAATTGCGGTGGCTCACGGTGAGGGCTATACAGAGTATCAAAACCAGACTCAAATGAATGATGTTTTAAATCATCAACTTGCAATACTTCGCTATGTTGATAACTACCAAAAGGGAACTTCTACCTACCCTATGAATCCAAACGGGTCTCCTGAAGGAATTACTGGATTTACTTCTGACAATGGACGGTTTTCAATTATGATGCCTCATCCTGAGAGAGTTTTTAAGGTAACACAAAATTCTTGGCATCCTGAAACGTGGAACGAATTAGCGCCATGGTATAAAATGTTTGCAAATGCTTACCAATTTTTTAACTAAATGAAAGAGTCACTTAATATGAATAAATTTTTAAAAACAACACTTACACTAATTTTACTCACTTTCTCAATGCAACTTTTTGCATTAACAGATGCAGAAGGAATCGAATTTTCAGGCGCAGTGAATGAAGGCAAACTATCTATCGTTAAAAAATATGTTGAAGTAAAAAAAGTAGATATCAATGCAACTTACTTTGCATGGAGTCCCCTTCTTATGGCAGCTGCTAAAGGTCAATTTCAAGTGCTCAAATATTTAGCAGAGCATGGCGCTGATCTTAATTACACTCATCCAATTACTAAAATGAATGCATTTCATCATGCTGCTTTTGACGGTAGAACTGAGATCGTTAAATACCTTGCATCCAAGGGCGCTGATCTTAATAAAAAAATGAATGGTGGTGTATCTATTATCCGTGTGGTGAAACAAGAAAAAGGTGATCAAAAAATGGTCGACNTACTTCTTTCTTTAGGTGTAAGTGAAGAAGGNTGCGAAGATAAGTGTCTTTAATCATTAAGGCTTCTTAATTAAACTATGAAAAATTTGCGTGTATTTTTAATATTATTATTNACCCTTTTTACTGTCCCTTCAAAAGCANATGATTCACTGANTGTAATCTCAGGGTTTACAAGTCCTGAGTCAGNGGTTCAAGATGCTAAGGGAAATATTTATGTCTCTGAGATCGGTGAATTTAATAAGGATAGTGATGGAAAAATTACGCGTATTTCAATTGATGGCAAACTTTCAACATTTGCAAGTGGTATGGACGATCCTAAAGGCTTAACTTTTATTGGTAAGTCTCTATATGTCACAGATAAGAATAGAGTTTTGAAGGTTGAACCCGATGGAAAATGGGCAGTATTTGGAAGTACGATGGCATTTCCACAAACGCCTGTCTTTTTTAATGATATTACTTCAGATGAAGCTGGTAATTTATATGTAAGTGATAGCGGCAACCTTAAAACAGGTGGCGCCATTTTTAAAATTGCCAAAGATAAAAAAGTTACTGTAATCCTCAATGAAGATACGCCTGAAATTTTAGCGCCGAATGGCCTTTTAGTTGTTAAAAATGATCTATACGAAGTAGATTTTGCAAGCGGCATTCTATATAAAATCAATTTGAAAACAAAATCCATCTTGAAAGTTGCTGAAGGCTTTGGTGGCGGCGATGGTTTAATTAAATCTGGGGATAGTTTCTTTATTAGTGACTGGAAAAACGGAAAGATTTTTAAATTACAGCGTAACAAGGTCACATTATATAAAGAAGGTTTTACAGCTGCTGCTGACATAGCACTTTCTTATGATAAAAAATCAATTATCACTCCGGACATGAAAGCTGGTTCCGTAACCCTCGTTCCAATTCATTAATTGATTTGGCTATGGAGTTAAGAGCTAATTGCCTAAAGGCTCTTGCTATAAACGATTTAAATGAGAAATTAAATCGAGTTAAAGATATATACAAATCTTTTAAGTCTTATCAAGTTGTAATTGATTCAAAATCTGACATTCAAAATAACTTCCATTTACCAGGCGCACCCTTAAAACCTCAAATTGTTCCTCCAAGACTTGTTGAAAAAAGATCTGCCTCTACTGAGCATGGAAAATTAATATTCATTCATGCATTAGCTCATATTGAATTTAATGCGATTAATTTAGCGCTTGATATTATTTGGCGCTTTAAAAATCTTCCAGATCAATTCTATAGTGACTGGCTTCAAATTGCTTACGAAGAACATACGCACTTCAACTTACTTAATGACTATCTTAAAAAATTTGGTTTAAGCTATGGCAGCTTCAATGCACACAACAGTCTTTGGGAAATGGCTGATCGAACAAGTCACGACTTAATTCATCGATTAGCACTCATTCCAAAAACAATGGAAGCAAGAGGCCTAGATGTGACTCCCCCAATTATCGAAAAATTTAAGCAGCAAAAAGATGATGACATTGCGTCTATTCTACAAACTATTTATGAAGAAGAAATTCATCATGTATCTATCGGAAATATTTGGTATCGTTGGGCATGTGAATCTCAAAATCTAAACCCACATGAAACGTATAAAAAATTGCTGGTGTCTTATGATATTAAATTGAATTACCAAAAATTAAATAAAGAAGCGCGTTACAGAGCGGGCTTCTTAAAAGAAGAGCTTATTTAAACCTTAAAAAGATTTAATACACCTTTAAAGTCTGAGTGATTTAATTTAAATCGCGCTTTTTCTTGCACAATAGGCTTAGCGTGATACGCAATACTGTATTGGGCTTCTGCTAACATCTTTAAATCATTCGCCCCATCACCAATCACGATTGTATTTGATTTGTCGATGCTAAGTTTTGCTTGAAAATCTCTTACAGCTTGAGCTTTTACTTCATCATTGACAATTCGACCTAATACTCTACCAGTCAGTCTCTTATCTTTAATTTCAAGTTGATTAGATATAGCAATATCAATCCCTAATTTATTCTTCACATAATCTGCAAAATAATCAAAGCCGCCTGATACAAGGACTGTTGTCACATTATTTTTGCGACAAGCCTCAATCCATGCCTGAGTGCCATCATTAAACTTTAATCTTTCTTCTATCACTTTGAAGAGCATCTCCTCTCCAAGTCCTTCCAATAAAGAAACGCGCTTGATTAGGCTTTGTGAAAAATNAATTTCGCCCATCATGGCACTTTTAGTAATTAAAGCTACATCTTGTTTTTTGCCGCACATATCTGCAATTTCATCAATACATTCAATTGAGATGAGTGTTGAATCCATATCCATCACGCATAGGCTAAATTCACTTAAAGCTCTGTAATTATCTAAAACTGCAAAATCTACTTGCTTAAGATGAAGCTGTTTTTTTAAATCAACTGGCAAGTCAGATTCAATCTCATATATGGCAGCATTATCATTGATAAGCGAATAAGGAGAAGCTGTCACTTGGCCTAAAATTTCAGAGATTTCTNTTAAATGACTTTGGAGACTNTATGAAGACTGGACTAATAATTTCATGGTGTTTATAAGTGATATAAGCCTANAAATTAATAATTCTAACATTGCTATTAAAATATAATTCTTAACTGGCATGTTTATCTAAATTCNTAGAAAATAATGCTTATTTAGCTCCTTTTTTAACATGAATCTCCACGAATATCAGGCCAAACAATTAATTGCAAAATACGGNATTTCTGTGCCAAAAGGCATTGCAATTAAGTCTNTAGAGGAGGTGGATCAATCGATAGCCCAACTTGAATCTTCTTCTTATGTTATTAAAGCCCAAATTCATGCGGGCGGCAGAGGTAANGCAGGTGGCATTAAGATTGTAACTTCTAAAAAAGAAGCAGTTGAGGCTGTAAATTCGCTTCTCCATAAAAAACTTGTTACTTATCAGAATAAACCAGATGGCCAACCTGTTAATGCTCTTCTTATAGAAGAGTCATGTGACATCGAAAAAGAATTATATTTTTCTATATTAGTTGATAGGCAGTCAGAAAAGATCGTCGTTATTGCATCTTCTGCAGGCGGTATGGAAATTGAGGAAATATCTAATAACCCTGAAAAAATTATCAGAGAAACATGTAGTCCAATTAATGGCCTCATGGATTATCAATCTAGAAACATTGCCTTTGCATTAGGTTTGCCTAATGAAATGATTAATGATTTCGTTAGATTTGCTAGAAGTACTTTTAAAGCTTTTATTGAAAATAATTTAGCCTTATTAGAAATTAATCCGCTCGCTATCAATTCTCATAAAAAAATTATTGCTCTCGACTGTAAAATAAATGTCGATGACAATGCTCTTTATAAACAAAGAACATTAGCTGATCTCCGTGATTGGTCACAAAACGACTCTAAAGAAGCCGAAGCTTTTGATGCTGGACTTAATTACATTGCACTTAATGGCAATATTGGTTGCATGGTCAATGGCGCAGGTCTTGCTATGGCTACGATGGATCTTATCAAACTCTACGGTGGCGAACCTGCAAATTTTTTAGATGTGGGTGGTGGAGCTACTTCTGAAACAGTTGCCAAAGCTTTTAAAATTATTCTTGATGATAAAAATGTACAGGTTGTCTTGGTTAATATTTTTGGTGGCATTATGCGATGCGATATTATTGCTGAAGGAATTATCGCTGCAATCAAAGAGGTTGGTATCAAAATTCCTATTGTCGTAAGATTAGAGGGCACTAATGTAGATTTAGGTAAAAAACTTTTACAAACAAGCGGTTTAAATATTAAGGCCGCAAACACGCTTACCGAAGCGGCAACGATCGCAACTAGTCTCATCAAAAAATAAAATGTCTATTCTCATTAATAAATCTACCAGGCTTATTTGCCAAGGCTTTACTGGCAAACAAGGTACTTTTCACTCAGAGCAAGCAATTACCTATGGTACAAAATTAGTCGGCGGGGTTACGCCTGGCAAAGGTGGGACATTACATCTTAATTTACCTGTATTTAATACAGTGAGAGATGCTATTAAAACAACTGGAGCCAATGCATCAGTCATCTACGTTCCTCCCGCTTTCGCTGCAGATTCAATTATCGAAGCCTCTGAAGAAGGTATTGAAATTATTGTATGTATTACAGAAGGTATTCCAATACAAGATATGATTAATGTGAAGGCGGCTATTCGCGCTAACCAATCTAAACTGATTGGCCCTAATTGTCCTGGCGTTATAACACCAGGCGAATGTAAGATTGGGATTATGCCTGGAAGTATTCACTTGCCTGGATCCATTGGCATTATTTCAAAATCAGGCACGTTAACTTACGAAGCTGTTCAACAAACAACAGTGCTTGGGTTAGGTCAAAGCACGTGTGTTGGCATTGGTGGCGATCCCATCAAAGGACTCAATTTTATTGAATGCTTACAAATGTTTGAAGAAGATAAAAATACTCAGGGCATTATATTAGTTGGTGAAATTGGTGGTTCAGATGAAGAATTGGCTGCTGAATATATCAAACAACACATAAAAAAACCTATTGCAGGTTATATTGCTGGCATTACAGCCCCTGAAGGAAAAAGAATGGGTCATGCGGGCGCTATCATTTCTCAAGGCTCTGGTCTTGCAATAGATAAAATTAAAGCGCTAGAAAAAGCCGGTGTGAACATGTCTAAGTCTCCTGCGGACATGGGGCTTACTATGCAAGCATTATTAAAAAAATAAAAATTGTATAAAAAAACTCTTATCATCTTTTTTCTAATCACTTCTTTTTTTGCTTTTATAGCGAATGCGGAAGAGTCAGTAAATTACCTTTTAACAGCAGCATCAAAAGGCGACCTTGAGACAGTAAGCGCTATTTTGGAAAGCGGTGGAAATCCAAACAGTAAAGATGAAGATGGCGTCACAGCTCTTATGTATGCAGCAAGAAAAGATATGGATAAGATTGTGGCACTCTTAATTAAAAAAGGCGCATCAGTGAATGCAACTGAAAGTAACGGCTGGACTGCATTAATGTTTGCTGCAAAGAAAAATTATATACGATCAGCTCAGTTACTTTTAGATAATGGAGCAGATCCAAAAATAAGAGACAATGACGGATGGAGCGCTTATGGGCTAGCTGCGATATCAGGATTTCATAATATCGTAGATCTATTAATCAAACGCGGCATTGATCCCAATAACACTAACGATGCTGGTCAAACTGTTTTAATGTATGCCTCCAAAAACGGTGATATAAAAACAATTCAAACACTACTTGACCATGGTGCTGATCCAAATATCGTAGACAAATACAAATGCAGTCCTCTTATGTATGCTTCAAGAGAGGGTAATGCAGATGCGGTAAGTCTTTTTATAAAGCGTGGTGTAAAAATTGATTATGAAGATCAGTTTAATTGGACAGCACTCACTTGGGCCACGAAAAAAAATCATTTGGCAGTTTCAAAACTTCTTATAGTAAATGGCGCTAATATTGACCGAAAAGACTCGGATGGCACGCCTATAATTCACTATGCTGTAG
>JGI25910J50241_10000927_pt1 | contig 10331 bp, 10 predicted proteins | sample LauGreSBDMM110SN_3_FD_50241 | JGI IMG/M metagenome (IMG submission 50241) | reverse complement strand
TCTGCTAGCCCCGTTTTTACTGTAATTGACTAGTATTTACGTTATGGCCGATTACAAGGTGTCTTATGCCCCTCCTTCCGGCAAACCATTAGGCTCAAATAAGACGATCAGGTTCATATCATCTGTATTGATACCACTTTTAAATTCAGTCTCAAAGAAAAATTGGCGTGGAAGTGAGAACATTCCAAAGTCCGGGAAAATCATTATTGCAAGTAATCATCTTTCCTATATGGATGTACTTTTCTTTGGTTACTTTCTATTTGCAAATGGTCGCGCACCTCGCTTCATTGGCAAAGAGGGAGTCTTCAAGATTCCAGTTATCGGCAAACTCCTTTTAGCCGCTGGCCAAGTGCCTGTGGTTCGAGAGAGTAAAGATGCTGCTAAGGCCGTACAGCATGCAGTTAAATTGCTTGAGGCCGGCCACTGCCTTGGCGTTTACCCTGAAGGTACATTGACCAGGGACCCTGAAGGATGGCCCATGGTTGCCAAAACCGGTCTGGCCCGTCTTGCCATCATTACAAAAACCCCTGTCATTCCAGTAGCCCAATGGGGTTCCCAGATAGTTATGCCAACGTATGAAAAGAAAATTAAGCTCTTTCCGCGTACTGAAATTAAGATCTTGGCTGGTAAGGCGCTAGATTTTTCACCTTGGTATGGAAAAGAGAATGATCCGGTCGCACTCACCGAGGCAACAGCCTTTGCAATGCGAGCGATCACTGACTTACTAGAAGAGCTGCGAGGAGAAAAAAGGCCAGTGGAGATTTTTGATCCCCATAACTCAGATCTACCTCGAACAGGAAACTTTAAGAAGGCAAGGAAGAAATGAGCAAAGTAGTCGTATTGGGCGCCGGTCAATGGGGCTCAACTTTGGCGCAAGTTCTAAGTGATGCGGGCAACCACGTCCTTATTTGGGGCCGCGATCAAAAGGTTGTCGATGAAATAAACAAATCTCATACCAACTCTAAATATCTAGGTGAGAATGTTTTGCCAGTTGGTTTGAAAGCCACTGTAGATCTTAAAGAAGCCATGGAGTATTCCAATATCTATGTCATTGCAATTCCGGCACAGGCGTTGCGCCAAAACCTTGTGCAGTGGAAANCTTTGGTTCAACCCAATGCAACATATATAAGTACNTTAAAGGGAATCGAAGAGAGCTCNTTATCTCGAATGACTGAAATAATTGAGCAGGTTTTAGANACAAAAAACGTGGCAATTATTACTGGGCCAAATCTTGCCAATGAACTTATATTGCGACAACCCGCAGGTGCAATTGCTGCCGCACCGACCATGGCTCTGGCAGAAAAAGTGCAACATTTGTTTTCGACTCCTTACTATCGCGTTTATCCATCAGTCGATGTTTTAGGTTGCGAGCTTGCTGGAGCAATTAAAAGCGTAATTGCACTTGCTGTTGGTATGTCAATTGGAATGAATTTGGGTGAAAACACTCAGGCAATGTTGATCACGCGAGGACTTAACGAAGTGGCAAGATTATGTGCAGCTCATAAAGCCGATCCACTTAGCGCAGCAGGTTTAGCAGGCATGGGAGATTTAGTTGCAAGTTGTGGTTCTCCTCTATCTCGTAACAGAACTTTTGGTGAAGTTCTAGGGCGAAGTGGTTCAATGGCAATTGCCAGAAGAGATGTTGCAAAAACCGTTGAGGGAGTTGCATCTTCCAGTGCGGTACTAGAGATTGCCCACCGTGTGGGAGTTGAAGTACCGGTGATAGAGGCAGTTGCAGATGTGGTCTCTGAGGCAATAACTCCGATACAGGCTTTAGATCGACTTATGGAGATCAGTATCAAATCTGAGAATTTCATTCAATGACGAAAAAAAAGATCGCCATTATTTGCGGCGGTCCCAGCAGTGAGCATGAAGTCTCAGCTCTTTCTGGTGCTGGAGTTCTTTCAGGGCTAGATAAAAACGCCTTCGAACCAATTCTTATTGGAATTACCAAATCTAGTCAATGGGTTTTACTTCCAAATGACTATCCCTTGGAAATAGTTAAGGGAACCATGCCTACAATTGAATTAAATCAAAACCGCATTGAACTATCCCCAGATGGCTTTAAATTAAATGGAGCCAAGATGCATGTTGACTGTGTCTTCTCAGTTTTGCATGGAGAATTTGGTGAGGATGGACAGATTCAACAGATGCTTGAAAATTCTGGAATTGCATATGTTGGTAGTGGGGTTGAAGCATCAGCACATGCGATGGATAAATCGATTGCAAAGGCTGTTTTTGAAAAATCTGGATTAACAATTGCACCAGGGGTTGAAGTGACTGGATTAAATTGGAAGAAAATGACAGACGGCCTTACCTATCCTGTCTTTGTTAAACCATCTAGTGGTGGCTCTAGTAGAGGAACCCACAAAGTCAAAAGTGCTAACTCACTTGAAGCTGCTATAAAAGATGCCTTCACATTTGATGACAAAGTTTTGGTAGAGCAAGCAATTCAAGGGCGCGAAATTGAGTGCGCTGTATTAGAGCGTGATGGAGTTGTTCAAGCTTCAGTTGTTGGGGAAATCATCGTAAGCCCTGCCTTTGAGTTCTATGACTTCGAAGCAAAATATTTGGATAGTGCAACTACTGTGCAAATTCCTGCCCAAATTAGCGAATCAGATTCAATCAAGATTCAGAATCAGGCCAAGCAAGCTTTTATCGCCTTGGGCTGTCAGGGCCTGGCACGTTGTGACTTTTTTTACACCCAACAGGGTGAAATCATCATTAATGAGATAAACACAATGCCGGGCTTTACGGGAACCTCTGTTTATCCAAAACTATGGGCAGCTAGTGGCTTGAAATATACCGAGTTGATCTCAGTGCTGATTAACTCTTCACTAAAGGATTGATGACAATATTAAATAGATCTGCATTGAATAGATCTGCTTAGCTCTAAAACTAATAAAAACGCTTTGGACTTATTACTTTAGCTTAAGTGCGTTACAGGGCATGTAAGTGTGCGTGTAATTCCTGGCACACCCTGAACTTTAGCTAAAACAAGTCGGCCAAACTCTTCCATGCTGGCAGCCTCTGCACGCATGATGACATCGTAAGGACCAGTAACTCCTTCAGCAAGTGTTACGCCAGCAATTTTGGCTGCTGCATTTGCAACCGCTGCTGCTTTTCCAACTTCAGTTTGGATCAAGATAAAAGCTTGTACTGACATGTGAAGTCCTCTCTGGTTCAGACCCAAACGCTACCGTAGAACAACCCTTACTCACTAGTCGAATGGGCTCGGTAGGCTAGGTGGTATGAACTTTGATGAGGCGGACGTAATTTCTGCTTTAGTGCGCATATTTGGCGTGACTCATCGTGGGGTCGAAATTGGAATTGGTGATGACGCCGCTGTTGTTTCTACAACTGATCGAACCGTCATCACAACCGACATGGCCGTAGAAGGAACTCATTTTAGAACCGAGTGGAGTGGGGCATTTGATATTGGTCGCAAAGTAGCTGCAGCTAATTTGGCAGATATCTATGCCATGGGTGGTTCTCCAAAATATCTAGTTGCTGCGATAACACTTACTGGTCAAGAGAGTATGGAATGGATTGAAGATCTTGCAGAAGGCATTGCACACGAGGCAGCTAGTTGTGGGGCATATGTTGTTGGTGGCGATCTTGCCAAAGGACCCTGTGTAGTTATCTCCATTACGGCAATTGGAGATATTGAAAATCCAATTACACGTGCTGGCGCGCAGGTAGGTGATTCAATATATATTTCATCTTTGCCTGGTTGGTCTGCTGCAGGTCTTTCTATAATTGAAAAAGAGCTAGAGGATGATCTAGCCATACATGCAGTTTCTGAATACAGCGCGCCAACAGTTGATTATGCTTCGGCTATTGATTTTTCAAATAAGCGAGCACGTTCGATGTGTGATATCAGTGATGCGCTAATTATTCAGGCGAATCAATTGGCAGATGCATCTGGGGTAGCTTTGCAATTTGATCAGAAACTAATTGCCGAGCACTCTGAATTTTCTTCACTAAAGGAGTTAGCAGATTCACAGAATTGTGATGTTTGGCAGTGGATATTTGCCGGAGGAGAAGACCACATTTTCTTGGCCACAGGTCTGGATCTAAATGGATTTAAGGTTGGTACCGTAGCTAAGGGACAAGGTGTTACTGGTGTTGAAATGAAAAAAGCGCCAGATACCTGGCGCCATTTTCAGTAAAGTTAAATTTAACGAACTACTTTTCCAGCCTTAAGGCATGACGTGCAAACGTTTTGGCGCTTAGTGCTTCCACCAACAAGTGTGCGAACGCGTTGGATATTTGGATTCCAGCGACGACGTGTCTTTACCTGTGAGTGTGAGACGTTGTTACCAAAGCTGGGGCCTTTGCCACAGATATCGCATGTTGCTGCCATGGCAGAACTCCTTTAAATGTTTGATTCTTGCGTGTTCTCAAAAGCGGTGCTTTGCGAACAGGGCGTAAGGGTAGCGCGAGAGCGGGGGCAGATGCCAATTCGTTGCGGCATAAGCGGGGTTGAGGTGTTAGTTCGGCAACATGAGGGCTAGCACCTGATTTTTCACTGCGGATATTTGTGAAGGCGCGGAAGATTGTCTTAGAGCCGGTAGAGGGGTTCAGAATCGGGGAATCAGTTCCATGGACGTTTTAGATCTAGCCAGATGGCAGTTTGCCATCACTACGGTGTACCACTTTATTTTTGTTCCTATCACCATAGGAATGGCCTTTCTAGTTGCGGGCCTTCAAACGGCTTGGTTTCGCACCAACAAAGTTAAGTATCTTCGAGCAACTAAATTTTTTGGCAAGTTGTTCTTAATCAACTTTGCAATCGGTGTTGTAACCGGAATTGTTCAAGAGTTTCAATTTGGAATGAATTGGTCTTCCTACAGCAGATTTGTTGGTGATGTTTTTGGCGCACCTCTTGCAATGGAAGGTTTACTAGCATTTTTCCTTGAGAGTACATTCCTTGGTCTATGGATATTTGGTTGGGATCGACTTCCTAAAAAAATGCACCTTGCAACTATTTGGATTGCGGCAACAGGAACTCTACTTTCTGCGTATTTCATTTTAGCTGCCAATGCGTGGATGCAGCATCCCGTTGGTTACATTATCAATGAAGAAAAGGGGCGCGCAGAGCTTGTAGATATTGTCGAAGTTCTTACACAAAACACAGCGGTTGCAACCTTCTTCCACACTATTCCTGCAGCGGCTTTTACAGGTGGTGCTTTTATTGCAGGTGTCTCTGCCTACCTCATTATTAAGCGCAAAGATTTGGAGATGGCACGTGGGACCTTCAAACTTGGTGCAATTACAATGTTAATAAGCTTCGTCTTAGTTTCTGTTTCTGGAGATGTAACAGCACGTATCATGACAGAACAACAACCAATGAAGATGGCTGCCGCTGAAGCTCTCTATGACACTCAAGCCAATGCCCCATTCTCGTTGCTAACTATAGGAACACTTGATGGGTCTCAATCTGTCTTCCAAATCGGAATTCCATCACTGCTTTCATTCATGTCTACTGGAGATTTCAACGGTGTCGTAGAAGGTATCAACGACCTTGAAGTTATGTATGACGAAAAGTATGGGCTAGGAGATTACACACCCAACGTTCCTCTGGCCTATTGGTCATTTCGACTTATGATCGGCTTTGGTGCAATTGCTTCATTATTTGTCTTTGTTGCTTTATGGCAGATGCGTCGAGGCGGTACTCCAAAGGGCAAGTGGTTTGGCCCAGCGATGTACTCGTTGCCATTTCTTCCACTTCTAGCAAACTCGTTTGGCTGGATTTTCACAGAGACTGCTCGTCAACCATGGGCGGTATTTGGTTTGATTAAAACCGCTGATGGTGTGAGTGCGGTGGTTTCAGCTGGAGCAGTTCTATTCACAATGATTGTCTTCACCCTTTTNTACGGAGTGCTTGCATTCATTGAGTTTGGATTGATTATGAAGGTAATCAAGAATGGTCCATCTGAGGAGATTGATTACGAGGACCCCCAACTGGGCGGCTCTGAAGATAAACAACTAGTGATGGCCTATTAAGAAGGGAGTATGCAAATGAGTTTTCAAACAACCTGGTTTTTGTTAATTGCTGTTCTATGGGTTGGATATTTTATTCTTGAAGGTTTCGACTTCGGAGTGGGCATGCTCCAACGTTTTGTTTCCCGCAATGAAGCCGATCGTCGCGCAGTTCTAACCACTTTAGGACCAGTGTGGGATGGTAATGAGGTTTGGCTTTTAGTAGCAGGAGGTGCAACCTTTGCAGCATTCCCGGAGTGGTATGCAACCCTGTTTAGCGGGTTTTATCTGCCCCTCTTTCTAATTCTTGTTTCGTTAATTGTTAGAGGTGTCGCTTTTGAGTATCGAAGCAAGTATGGAAAGGCTCAATGGAGAAAACGCTGGGATTTAGCAATCTTTATAAGCAGTGCGATTCCAGCACTTTTATGGGGAGTAGCTTTTGCAAACATAGTCCGTGGTGTTCCAATTGAAAGAGCTGAAAGCGGATCTCTTGAGTATGTCGGTGGATTCTTCAACCTGCTCAATCCATATGCTTTATTGGGTGGTGTTGTAACCCTGACAGTGTTCCTCACACATGGAGCGGTTTTTCTATCTCTCAAAACAACAGGGACAATCCGTGATCGTTCTCATGAAATAGCAAAGGTTTCAGGCCTGGTTGCAGCCGTTGCAGCGGTTACATTCTTGGTATGGACAAATCTCATGTTCCCGGAGATCAACTCAGTGGTACTAGGACTTTCAGTGGCTGTCGCTGCCTTGTGGGTAGCAGGCATCTTTGCCAACTTGAAACGTAGAGAAGGATGGTCCTTCATTTTTTCAGCGGCAACAATTGCAACATTTGTATCTACATTGTTCTTTGCCCTGTACCCACGAGTTATGCCAAGCTCACTTGGTGCACAGTTTGATCTAACAATTTCAAACGCATCCAGTACTGATTACACACTCAAGGTCATGACATTTGTAGCTGTAATTATGACGCCATTGGTATTGATCTATCAGGGTTGGACTTACTGGGTGTTCCGTAAACGTGTTAGTGCTTCGCAGATCCCAAATCCCGAGCTAGGCGTTTTGGACACAGGAAGTCATTTCTTACACAAGTGAGATCGAACAACCTGCGGCTACTGTTCCAATGGGGTGGTAGCCGCAGACTTTTCTTTACTTCAATTGCAGCCGCCTTTTTATGGGTGTCAATAATTATTGCGAGTGGTCTTGTCTTGGCTCAAGTGATTGTCGCAATTATTGACAGAGATTCAGCTGCTCTTTCTCTAATCGTTGCACTTGGAGGGTTATGGGTTTTTCGGGCGTTTTTTCAATCCACATTTGAAACATGGTGCTCTCTAAAGGCAATTCGGATCAAAAGGCAGATACGCAATGAAGTTACCTCGAATCTAGATGCTTTCTCGCATGTGCCACCATCTGTAATCACCACACTCTTGGTAAAAGGATTGAACTCACTAGATATTTACTTGGGTCGATTTCTACCACAATTATTCTTTGCAATGGTTGTTCCTGTAGGCGTGATCATCACCATCCTGATTCTAGATCCTCTGTCTGCCCTGATTGCGGTACTTACGCTGCCTTTGATTCCAGTGTTTGGCGCATTGATCGGTCGCTACACATCTGATTCAGTTGCAAAAAAGTGGAAGACCTTAGGATCTCTCTCCTCATATTTTGAGGATTCATTAAGAGGCTTTATTACTCTCAAAGTATTTGGGCGCCATGAAACACAAAGTTCTCGAATCGAGGAGATGGGGGATAAGTACACCCGAGAAACCATGAAGGTTTTGAGTATTTCATTTCTATCGGCGCTGGCACTTGAACTAGTTGCAACTATTTCTGTAGCTCTCATTGCGGTAACTATGGGTATTCGATTAGTTAATGACTCGGTCGATTTCACTAGCGCTCTAGCGGTATTAATTTTGGCACCAGAGGTGTACTTCCCACTTCGAAATGTTGCTTTATTGTTTCATGCATCAGCAGATGGAAGCCAAGCCCTTATGCAATTGCAAGAAGTTGAAGAAAAAAAGCTCCCCTCAATCATTCCGATTGAATGCGATTTTTCTCAGATCGATTCAATTTCATGGAGTGATTGGGCGCTTAGTGCTCGTGGTCGGGAATCTTCAGTAATCGAGTCCCATTTCCTAGAAAGTGGACAGATACATTTCATTCTGGGTGAATCCGGGGTTGGGAAAAGTACCTTTGCTCTCAATCTTCTTGGCATCATTCATGAAACTGAGGTGNTGGTTCAAAGTTCAACAGGACAGTTTTTATTGACTCCAGCATTAAATGCCTCATGGTTCAAACAACTTGGATGGATACCGCAGTTACCACAATTAGCTCATGGTTCCTTGCGTAATCAGTTTCAACTAGTTTTACCAACTGCCTCTGATAAAGAAATTGAAAGAATCTTGCTCGATTGTGGGTTGAGTATTAATGAACTTCCCAATGGCCTCGAAACAATTATGGGAGGTTTTGGGGAAGGAGCAAGCTCTGCATCCGGTGGACAGATACGAAAAATATCTGTTGCCCGTGCACTTTTCTCAAAACCTCAACTCTTGATCGCAGATGAGCCGACTGCAGATCTCGATTCGGAAAGTGCAGAGAAAGTAATGGAGGCACTAAGAAACTACGCCTCCGCCGGTGCAATAGTGGTTTGCATTACTCATGATCTATCTATAGTAAAACCTAATGATTCTCACCAAAGTTTTGTTTCGAAGGTGCTCTCATGATGCCTTTGGCGTACCTATTTGGCGCCTTTGTATTCATTGGTGGAATTGGATTAACGGTTACCAGTGGATGGCTAATCACAATGGCTTCAACCCACCCTCCAATTCTTACTTTAGGCTTGGCAGGTACTGTCGTGAGATTTTTTGCAATTTTTCGTGCTGTTGCACGATATAGCGAGAGAATCATTAGCCACAAAGCAGTCTTTGATCAACTAACTTCACTACGAGTGAAGATTTATTCAAGTGTTGCAAGTAAGAGTATTTCTGCTTCGTCAGTTGTTAATTCTGGTCCAGCAGTAAAGAGCTTGGTGGATGATGTTGAACGAGCACAGGAATATCAACTTCGGATTAAGTTGCCAGGAGTCTCTGCCGTTCTTGCCTTAGCTGCAGGTGTTTCATTGGGATGGTGGGTCCGTCCTGAATCCCTGGCTATAACTCTTCCAGTCTCCTTGGTGTTATTGGTTTTTATGCCGATGCTCATCTCACGAACTGCCCTCCCTTTGGCGAAAGGGATTGAAAAGAGAGAAAATGATTATGCAAAGATCGTTGAATCAACAGTTCATGGCGTTGTTGAGGCCAGAATCTACGGTTATCTACATCAATCATTTCTTCCAGCCCAACAACTTGAGTCAGATATTTTCCATAAAGAAAGATCACTGATTTTCCGCGGTGGATTATTCTCCTTTATTACTAATTTACTGATCGGCGGGGCTATCACCTTTAGTGCCTATCTAGCCTTTGTTCTAGCAGGAAATTATGACATTCCGGCAGTGCAGATCGCTATGTTGATATTCCTGCCACTTGTCATGTTTGAAGCAATTACTGCCTGGTATCCAAATCTATTTGGGGCAGGAAAATTGATTGCATCTCAGNATGCAGTCGATGATTTGCTGCGATCAGATATCCAAATTTATGAAAAGCTTNCCCTTGATGAAGTTGTTACAAAGATTGAGTGTAAAAATGTACAAGTNTCATGGAGCCAGCCTTTTATGCAGGGTATCTCGTGCGAAGTAACTCAAGGAGAGTTGCTCCTAATTCGTGGAAACTCTGGAACAGGTAAATCAACCTTTGCAATGGGATTGTTAGGCCTATTGCCCTACACAGGNTCCATCCGTGTTAATGATCGCGAACTATCTACTATTNNAGACNTACATGAGATCATCGTAGGAACCGTTCAGAGATCACATGTTTTCAATACCTCGGTACGTGAAAATATGAAAATAGGAAATCCGGAGGCAACCGATGAGCAAATCATGGAGGTTCTTCATGCGATTGGTTTGGACTCAGTTGTTTCAGAAATGGATAATGGTTTGGACACAATTATGGGAGTCTATGGAAGAGGTGTCTCCGGTGGNGAGGCCAAGAGATTTGCAATCGCACGCGCGTTGTTGGCTGATGCCCAGGTCTACATCTTTGATGAGCCGACNGAGCACCTTAATTTTGAGCTCTCGAATCGTGTCATGAATGCNATTCAGCAGTACTGCGGCTCGGCCATTTGTATCGTGATTACGCATTCAGATTGGAAAAATACAGATAAAACCCTGACTTTGTTGCGGTAACCAACTTTTGCTTGATAACACGAGAGAATGCTCGCGTGGCAACTTTAGAGAACAAGGTCTCATC
>JGI25910J50241_10000924_pt1 | contig 10345 bp, 7 predicted proteins | sample LauGreSBDMM110SN_3_FD_50241 | JGI IMG/M metagenome (IMG submission 50241) | reverse complement strand
TGGCGCGCCGGTGGGCGTGATGCTGGCAATGTTTGCGGGTGGCATTGTGGGCGGCGTGCTGTGGGCGATGGCAGCCGGCGCGCTGAAAGTGCTGGGCAAGGTGCACGAAATTTTTGCGGGCCTCGGCTTGAACTTTGTTGCCAGCGCCATAAGCATCTACCTGATCTTTGGAACTTGGAAGCAAAAGTCCGGCGGTACTTTGAGTGGCACCGTGTTGCTTGATGAGCAGCTGTGGCTGCCGACCTTTCAGGGTTTTCGGGCAAGCCCTTATTCGCTGCTGATCGCGGTGGCTGTAGTTGCAGCAGTTTACTTTGCGCTGCGCGGAACGCTTTGGGGCCTGCAACTGAAGGCTGTTGGCCGGAACTTGCGCTCGGCCCGCACCCTGGGTGTCTCCACGCATCGGGTTCTTTTCAGCGCATATGCAGTTTGTGGTGCGTGCGCCGGCCTCGCAGGCGCGGTGCTTGTGGTGGGCGTGCATCACCGCTTGATACCGGGCATATCGTCCGGTCACGGCTTTTTGGGAATTTTGATTGCGTTGTTGTCTGGGTTTCAGGCGTTGTATATTGCGCCGATAGCGCTGTTCTTTGCGGCGCTGAGCATTGGCAGTATTGCCCTGCAACTAGACCTGAAGCTTGATTCTTCGCTGGCGGGTGTGGCACAGGGCGTGATGGTGCTGTGTGTGCTGCTGGTGCAAGGCGTGCGTGAGCGGCGCAGCGGCGGGAACAGCGCATGAGCGAAGTGCTGTTAATTGCGACGCTTGCGTCAATTCTGGCGGACAGCGCCCCGATTATTTTTGCGTCGCTTGGCGAAACCTTGAACGAGCGCGCCGGTGTTGTCAACCTCTCGGTGGAGGGCACGATGATGNTGAGCGCGATGGTTGCGTTTGCAACCGCATTCGTGCTGGATNGCTATGGCCCGATGGTGTATTTNGGCGCCGACCTGGCACCGTANATTACGGTGGGNGCNGGATTTGCTGCGGCGATGGTTGCCGGCGCACTGATTGCGCTTGTGGTTGCGTTCGGCAGTATTACGCTGCGCCGCGACCAGGTTGCGGTTGGCTTCATCATGACGCTGCTGGCTACCGACCTTAGTTCGTTTGCGGGCGTTGGGTTTGTGCGCAAACCCGGCCCATCTGTGGGACCGCTGCCAATTCCCGGCTTGGCCGATATTCCGGTGCTGGGTCCAATTTTGTTTTCACAAGATGCAGTAACTTACCTGAGCTTTTTGTTAATCATTGGCATGGCGATATTTTTTGCGCGCACGCAGGCGGGTCTGCGTTTGCGGGGAATTGGAGAGCGGCCGCAGGCTGCTTTTGCGCGTGGCACGAATGTGGTGTTGATGCGTTATGTGTATACCCTGGTGGGTGGCGCGTTGATTGGCTTCGGCGGCGCGGCGTTTTCAATGCATGTAAAGCTTGGCTGGAGCCATCGGCACACTGCGGGTTTCGGATGGGTGGCGCTGGCGATTGTGATCTTCGGTGGGTGGGATCCGCTGAAGGTGGCACTGGGCGCTTATTTCTTTGGGGCGTTGCGGGCGGCGGCCACAACGCTGCAAGCTTTGCTGCCGGCGGTGCCGGTGCAGGTGTTCCCGCTGCTGCCATTCCCGCTGATGATCCTTACGCTTGTGTTGTTCAACAGTGATGGGTTGGTGCGGGCGCTAAGCGTGCTGCCGCTTGGATTGCGCCGGTTTCTATACGGGCTGTTGCGCAGCAGTCCTCCGGCTGCGCTGGGCACGCATTTCCGGCAAGAGTGACGCCGGCGGTGGGCGGTATCCGCCCGTGGGTTTCAATTTTGTTTGCAGAATGTATTGTTAGGCAGGGTGCTGGACCATGCGCGTAGCCGGACGTGTAATTGTGGCCAGTGTGGAGTGTGCTGTCTTTGTTGCATCAGGTAAATTTTTGATGTTGCGGAATATGTTCGGACCTGAGATTGTCGTGTGTCTACGATTGGTGTTGATGCTTAATAGGCAATGAGAAATATTAATTACGCATGCAGCAAGTGCGGGCCGCTCGCGGGACTGGCTGAGCCAGTGTACGTGTGCCCTGAGTGTTGCGGCAACTTGGATGTGGTGCTCGATGTGGAGCGGGTGCGAAGTGCGCACTCGCCGGCGAGCGTTGGAGCGGGTGCGGATCGGTCGTTGTGGCGCTACGCTGCGCTGCTGGCAGTAAACGTGCCGCCCGTTAGCACGGCAGCGCTGCGCAGTGTGGGGGGCACGCCATTGTTTCCAGTTTCGCGTCTGGCGGAACATTGTGGCTTGCAGCAGGTGTGGATAAAGGATGACAGCCGGCTGCCGACTGCGTCGTTCAAGGATCGGGCAAGTGCAGTTGTGGTGGCGCGCGCTTTGGATCTGGGCGTTACGCGCCTGATCACCGCATCCACTGGCAATGCCGGCGTAGCGCTGGCAGGCATGGCAGCAGCTGCCGGGTTGGAGGCGGTTATCCTGGTTCCCGAGAGTGCGCCGCCGGCAAAGATTGCGCAGTTGCTCGTATTCGGCGCGCGACTGGTGCTGGTGAAGGGCAACTATGCAGCGGCGTTCAACCTCAGCTTGCAGGCGGCGCGTGAACTGGGATTGTATTGTCGCAGCACCGGCTACAACCCGTTTACGCTGGAAGGCAAGAAGACCGCGGCGTTTGAAATTGCCGAACAACTTTGTGCAGAGAGTGGCGAAGACGGGCTTGATACCTGGGTCGCGCCGGACTGCGTGTTTGTTTCGGTCGGCGATGGTAACATCATCGGTGGGGTGCACAAGGGGTTCAAGGAGCTGCATGCGCTCGGCTGGACCAGGCGTGTGCCGCGCATGATGGGCGTGCAGGCGGCGGGCTCGGCGGCGATTTACAATGCATTTGCTGCGCAGACGAGTGAGATTGGCAGCGTGCACGCGCAGACGGTTGCGGACAGCATCGCAACGGATTGGCCGGCGGATGGGTTGCACGGCCTGCAGGCAGCGACGCAGTCCGGCGGCGCGTACCTGACTGTTACCGATGCGGAAATTCTGGCAGCTATTCCGGAATTGGCGCGCTTGACCGGCGTGTTTGCGGAGCCGTCTTGTGCAGCGGCGTATGCAGGTTTGTTGAAGGCGGCACGCAGCGGGTTGGTTGCGCCGCACGAGCGGGTGGTGCTATTGATTACCGGCAGTGGGCTGAAGGATGTGGCGGCTGCGATGCGCACAGTTGGTACTCCGCCTGTGATTGCGCCAACCGTGGCGGAGCTGCGGCAGGCATTGCTATAAGGAATTGGGAAGTTGAAAATTTTAATTGCCGCGGACATGGAGGGCATCACTGGCGTTGTTAGTTGGGATCATGTTGATCCGGAGCATGCCGAGTACCAGCGCTTCCGCAAGATGATGACGGCTGATGTTAACGCAGCGGTGTGTGGCGCGTATTTGGGCGGAGCCTCCGCTGTCACAGTTACGGACGGCCACTGGGGCAACCGCAATATATTGATTGAGGAGCTCGAGGAGCGTGCTACGCTGCAAAGTGGCGGTACGCGGCCGCTGGCAATGGTGCAGGGCGTTGAGGCGGGAGTAGCTGGAGTTTGCTTTGTGGGTTACCACGCGCGCGCGGGCGCGCAGCAGGCAGTGCTGGACCACACGTGGTCCGATACCATTGTGGCCAACCTGCGCTTGAACGGGCAGACGGTCGGCGAGATTGGACTTAATGCGGCTGTGTGCGGTCACTTCAATGTGCCTGTGGTGATGATATCGGGCGATCAGACGGCGTGCAAAGAGGCACTTGAGCTGCTCGGTGGTTTGGAAGTGGCTGCCGTGAAGCAAGCGCACGGCCGGATGGCGGCAGATTGTTTGCCGCCGGTGGTGTCGCAGCGGCGCATCTGCGAGGCTGCGGCGCGCGCGGTGGCGCGATTGGCAGCGGGCACGGGCGCAGCGCCGTTTCGGCCTGCGCTGCCGGTGGTGGTTGAGATTGAATTTATGCAGTCGGACATGGCGGACCGTGCCAGCCTGGTTCCGGGCAGCCGGCGCGGCGCGGATCGCAATGTACAGTTTGAGGCGCCCGATATGCTCGCTGCCTACAACGCGTTCCGGACAATGTGTGCGACATCGCGCAGCTGACCAGCTGCAAGGACAAAGTGAATGATTGACCTGACGGTGGACAAAAAGATTGTGGAGCGCAACGCAAAGCGGGCGCGCGAACGCAATGTGCTGATTCCTACGCTTGCGCAACAGATTGCACCGCAGAATGCGCCGGCAAAAATTCGCGAGCGGCTCAAAGGGATTGGATTGTGGGATGTAGATCCGGCAAACTTGTTCCGCATTTCGTGGCACAACGCGCCTGCGGTGCGCGGTGGCGGATTTGGGCCGGTGAACTACATTGAGTTTCCGCCGAGCATCACCGGTGTGCAGGCGCGCATCGTGGCTATTGTGGGAAAGTGGTTTCCCACGGGCGCGCACAAAGTTGGACCGGCATTTGGTTGTCTTGTGCCGCGCCTGGTTAGCGGGCAGTTTGATCCAACGCGGCAGAAAGCAGTGTGGCCGTCAACCGGAAATTATTGCCGGGGCGGTGCATATAACTCAGCGCTGCTGGGGTGCGAGTCCGTTGCGATTTTGCCTGAGGGCATGAGTGCCGAGCGCTTTGAGTGGCTGCAGACAATGGCGGGTGAAGTTATCAAGACGCCCGGGTCCGAGAGCAATGTGAAGGAGATTTTTGACAAGTGCAATGAGCTGCGCAAGTCCGGCACTGACCTGATGATCTTCGATCAGTTTCCAGGAGATGGGCAATTACCTTTGGCATTATGCGGTGACCGGGCGGGCGCTTGAAGATGTGGTGCGGCAGGCACTGGGCAAGAACGATTCATTTGCAGGCTTCGTGAGCCACACGGGTTCGGCCGGTACGATCGCGGCAGGTGATTATCTAAAGCAGCAGTTCCCGTACAGCAAGATTGTGGCGAGTGAGGCCCTGCAATGCCCGACACTCATTCAGAATGGCTTTGGTGCGCACCGCATCGAAGGCATTGGCGATAAACACATTCCGTGGATTCACAACATCCGCAATACGGATATGGTGATGGCCGTGGATGATGCGGCAGCGATGGCGATTACGCGGTTGTTTAATGAGCCGGCGGGGCAGCGCTTGCTGTCCGGCAGAGGAGTGCCGGATGCGCTGGTGGCGCGGCTGCCGGAGCTGGGTATATCCTGCGTTGCCAATTTGCTTGCGTCCATCCAGTTTGCGAAGTGGCATGAGCTTGGCCCCAACGACGTTGTGGCTACGGTGCTGACTGATTCNATGGAGCTTTANCAAAGCCGGCTGCGGGAGTTGACTGAGCAGCACGGTGAGTTTGATGACCGCGCTGCAGCGGTGGCTTTTGAGCGCCATCTCCTGGGCGCGCATACGGCACATGTGCAGGAGCTCACNTACCCCGAGCGTAAGCGGGTGCATAACCTGAAGTACTTTACGTGGGTGGAGCAGCAGGGCAAGGCGACGGCGGAGTTGAATGCGCAATGGGAGCAAACGTCTTTTTGGACTGGCGTGCAGGGGCAGCTGGCGGAGTTGGACGCGCTAATCGATGACTTTAATGGCCGCTCTGGTTTGGCGGGCTAATTGACCTGCGACTGTGAGCGGGGTTGCGAAAAGTTTTAGCTTGAGGTAACGGGGAGATCTATGGCCACGACGGATAAGAANGAAGACGCCAGCAGCCAGCCTGGAGAACCGGTGCGGTTTCAGGCGGAGATTCGACAGCTGCTTGATATTTTGGTGCACTCTCTTTACACGCGGCGTGAGGTGTTTNTGCGCGAGCTGATTTCGAATGCATCTGATGCATTGAATCGCATGCAATTTGAAATGCTTACGAATACGGATGTGGTGGATGCGCAAGTGGCAGCCGCAGTGCGAATTACGGTTGATGAGGCTGGCAANCGNCTGACAATNAGTGACACGGGAGTGGGNATGTCGCGCGCAGAGCTGGTGGAAAACCTGGGCACGATTGCGCGTTCCGGTGCGCAGCGCTTTATTGAGAATGCAAAGGAAACNGGTACCGACGCGAGCGACATCATNGGCCGGTTTGGGGTTGGCTTTTACTCGGTGTTTATGATTGCGGAGGAGGTGCGCGTGACATCGCGTTCNTTCCGGCCGACAGATGAGGCGGCTTGCTGGGTGTGCACTGGCGGCGAGTCTTTCACGCTCGAGAGNTCGGACCGCAGGCAGAGGGGAACGTTGATCGAGATCAAGCTGCGGGAGGAAGCCGCGGAGTTTGCGGATGCGTTTCGCATTACGCAAATCGTGAAGCAGCACTCGGACTATGTGCCGTTTCCCATTTATGTGGGCAAGCAGACGGACAAACCCGGTGAGTTTAAGATTGCCAACCAGCAAACGGCGCTATGGCGCCAGCCCGCCAGGGATTTGAAAGCTGGTGAGTACGTGGAGTTTTTCCGGCAGCTCACTTTCAGCGGTGGAGATCCGTTGTTGCACATCCACTATGTGGCGGATGCGCCGGTGCAAATTTACAGTATTCTGTTCGTGCCGGCCAAAGCCGGCCGGGATTTATTTACGGCGCGCTACGAAAGTGGCATCCGCCTGCATGCGCGCAAAATTTTGATTGAGGAGAATTGCCGGTCGCTGGTGCCGGAATACCTGCGCTTCCTGCAAGGCGTTGTGGATTGCGAGGACTTGCCGTTGAATGTGGCGCGCGAGAATGTGCAGTCGAGCCCGTTGCTGGGGAAGATCAGCCGGGTGCTTGGCCGCAAGGTTGTGGATGAGTTTAAGAAGCTGGCTGTGAATGATGGGGACAAGTATCTGGGCTTCTGGAATGAATTTGGCATCTTCCTTAAAGAGGGTGCGGCCACGGACCCGGAAGCGGCGGGCGACTTGATGGAGCTGCTGCGCTTCCGGAGTACGCTGGATGACGCGGTGACAGCGCTTGCGGAGTATGTGCTGCGGATCAAGGATGAGCGCAAGGAGATTTACTATTTGCTTGCGGATGATTTGCGCTCTGCGACACGCAGCCCGCACCTTGATTATTTCAAGCGCAATGGCTATGAGGTGCTGCTGCTGGTTGAGCCCGTTGATGCGTTCTTGATGGCCAACGTGCGCGAGTTTGACGGGCACAAGCTTGTTAATGTGGCGTCGGGAGACATGAAACTTCCGCCGGCAGCCGAGGCGGAAGATGCGACGGTGGAGGAGCCGCTCGCCGGGCGCGACCTTGCGCGGTTGATTGTAAAGTTCAAGAGCCAGCTGGGCACGCGGGTTGCCGACGTGCGCGATACTGACCGTTTGTCCGGTTCGCCGGTGCGGTTGGTGGATTCGGGGGGCGCGCCCGGGCGTGAAGTGCAGCGCGCGATGCGCGTAATGGACCGGGAGTATGAGCAGCCCAAGATGGTGCTGGAGTTGAACGCGCGGCATCCGCTGCTGCGCAGCCTCGTACATCTTCCGGAGCCAAGTGAGATTCTCGATCTGTGCGTGGAACAGCTATTTGATGCGGCATTGCTGCTGGAGGGGTTGCACCCGGATCCGGCGGGCATAGTGCCGCGCCTGCAGGATCTGATGCAAGCGGCTGTGGGCAAGGCAGTGCCCGCTGCATAGGTCAGGCCGCAAGTTGCGAATCAGGATAGGCTGGGGACGGATCTCTTTGCGCAGATAATCTGATTGATTTTATGAAAATAAACATACTTGGTGGCGGTCCTGCCAGTTTGTACTTTGCCATTTTGATGAAGAAGCAAAGTGCACTGCATGAGATCACCGTTATCGAGCGCGACGGCCCCGATGATACTTTTGGATGGGGCATTGTGTTTTCCGGCCGTACATTCCAGTTTCTTGAGGCGAACGATCCGCAGAGTTATGCCGAGATTGCTGCCCACTCCCAAACATGGGAAGACGTCATTATCGGTCATCCGCGCGAGACGATTGCGATTGGAGGCAACGCCTTTTCCGGTATTGCGCGGCTTTCGTTTCTGAATATTTTGCAAAAGCGCAGCCGCGAACTGGGCGTGGACTTGCGCTATCACACCAGCGTGGCGCCAGAGCAGTTGCCGGCACTGCGCGCGTGTGATTTGTTTGTGGGCGCGGACGGATCGAACAGTATGTTTCGCAAACACTACGAGGATCTCTTTCTGCCGTCGATTGATGTGCGTCAAAATAAATTTACGTGGCTGGGAACGCCGCAGTCCTTCAGCGGGCTGGCTATGTATTTTCGGGAGACTGCGGCCGGGCTTTTCATTGCGCATGCCTACCGCTTCATGGGGCCGGGTGCCCTGCTGAATGGGGCGTGCAGCACATTTGTGGTGGAGTGTCCGCCGGAGACATGGCTGCGGGCCGGGCTCGATACAATGGGCGAGGCCGAGACATGTGCTTATCTGGCGAATGTGTTTTCCGATGCGCTTCAGGGGCAGCCGCTGCTCGCCAACAAGTTCCTGCGCTGGTTGAACTTCCCCATCGTCAAAAACAAGCGCTGGCATTATGACAACCTTGTGCTGCTGGGTGACGCGCTGCACACGGCGCACTTTTCGATTGGCAGTGGAACCAAGCTTGCGCTGGAGGATGCGGCAGCGCTTGCGGATGCATTTGGCGGGGAGCGCAGCGTGCCAGCTGCGTTGGCGGAGTTTGAGCGCAAGCGCAAGCGCTGGGTGGACGAATTTCAAGAGGCTGCGCTGCGCAGCCTGACGTGGCTCGAGAATGTGGGCGGCGAGCTGGATGGCGACCCGGTGGCTTTTGCGTATCGTGCGCAGACCCGCAGCAAGCGCGTTGGCTACAGCCGCATCAAGCGCAGCGCGCCGGATTTTGCGGCGCGTTATGACAGCTGGAAAGATCGGCAGCCGCCGGCAGGCGGTCCGGTGCCCACGGAATGGCTGGACCTTTTTTGCAAGCGCAGCTTTGGGCACCTTGCGACGTTGATGGCGGACGGTACGCCGCATGTCACCCCGGTGTGGGTTGATTATGATGGTGTGCATGTACTTGTTAATTCTGCGCGCGGAAGGCTGAAGGACAAGCACATGGAGGCGCGCCCGGATGTTGCGCTTGAGATTCAGGATCCTGACAACCCCAATCGTTACCTGCTGGTGCGTGGCGCTGTGGTTTCAATCAGTGAGGCCGAGGCCGATGAACAGTTGGATGCGATGTCGCCGCGCTATTTGAACCGCGAGAAGTATCCGGCCGGGATGCGATTCGCAGGTGAGGTGCGGCGCCTTTACAAGATCAAGGCCAAGAGCGTTGTGTTTTGGGATCCCTTTGGATGAGTGCGCTGCAGCGCGTGGCATGGGTGACGGGGGCGGGGCGTGGCATTGGCGAGATTTCTGCGCGCATGCTGGCAGCTGCCGGATATAAGGTGGCTGTGTCAGCGCGCACTGCAAAGGACATTGAGGGTGTGGCGGACTCGATTGTCAAGAGTGGAGGCGTGGCGGTGGCAGTGGCATGTGATGTGACTCTGCCGGCATCTGTGGTTGCGGCTGCTGACCGCATCCGAGCTGCGTTGGGCCCGGTGGGCGTGCTGGTTAATAACGCGGGTGCTGCGGAGTCGCATAAGTTTGTGGGCCATGATGACGAGTTGTGGCGGCGCATGCTCGACGCAAATCTCAACTCGGTCTACTTCGTAACTAAGTCTGTGGTTGCGGACATGGTTGATGCGAATTGGGGCCGGATTATTACGGTTGCTTCAATCGCAGCGCGAGTGGGGGGCAAATATATCGCCGCCTATACTGCCAGCAAACATGGCGTGCTGGGGCTGACGCGTGCGCTGGCGGTGGAGCTGGTGGCGCATAATATCACTGTCAACGCAGTCTGCCCGGGCTATGTTGACACTGCAATGACTGCGAACTCAATTTCCAATATCAGCCAGCGGACGAAGGTGAGCGCGGCTGCAGCGCGGTTGGTGCTGGAACAAATGAGTCCGCAGCAGCGCTTGATCACGCCGCAGGAAGTAGCGCAGGTGGTGCTGATGCTGGCCGCCGATGCGAGCAGTGGTATTACGGGCCAGGCCATAAATATTGATGGTGGCGCGGTGATGAGTTGAGATGTGCGTGGCTGTGGTGGAACAGGTGTGCCGTTCGGTTTGCTTTCGTGGACAAGGCACCGCGTATTGGGGCGGTGGCGGTTAATGGATCGTGGAAATAAGTATGAGAGCTGACAAGTTTGATTTCGATTATGACATTGCGAATGGTGTGGCAACAATCACGCTTAATCGGCCGGAGGTGTTGAACGCGCTTACGTTTGAGATATATGCGCAACTGCGGGATTTGTTTGAGGACTTGCGCCATGCAGACGCAGTGAAGGTTGTGGTTATTACCGGTACAGGGCGCGGCTTCTGTTCTGGCGGTGATGTAAACAAAATCATTGGTGAAATGCTCGGGCGCGACATGCATGCACACCTTGAGTTTTGCCGGATGACTGGGCATCTGATCCGCAATA
>JGI25910J50241_10000919_pt1 | contig 10369 bp, 10 predicted proteins | sample LauGreSBDMM110SN_3_FD_50241 | JGI IMG/M metagenome (IMG submission 50241) | reverse complement strand
AGCTTTCGCCGCTTCAAGCGCGTGGCCGGTGGCGCCCAAATCGCTACTTACTTGCACGGCACACGCATTGGTGTGTTGGTCGAGTACGAAGGCAAAGACACAGCCGCCAAAGACGTTGCCATGCACGTGGCCGCCATGAAGCCTGTGGCATTGACCAGTAACGATGTACCTGCCGACCTGATTGAAAAAGAACGTTCAGTGGCCACAGCCAAGGCGGCCGAGTCTGGCAAGCCTGCCGACATCGCTGCCAAAATGATCGAAGGCTCCGTTCAAAAGTACCTCAAAGAAGTGTCTCTAAACAACCAAGCTTTCGTGAAAAACGACAAACAAACCGTTGAGCAAATGCTCAAAGCCGAGGCCACCCAAGTCAAAGCCTTCACGATGTACGTGGTTGGCGAGGGCATTGAGAAGAAGGTTGACGACTTTGCCGCCGAAGTGGCCGCACAAGTAGCTGCCGCTCAAAACGCAGCTTAAACCTGCTGCTATTAGGGTTAAAACCCGGCTAAAAAGAGTCGTCCAACAGGGCGATTCAAAGCTAAACTTGAATCTGTCTTTATGAGGAGCCCGTCATGACCATCGCCAAACCAGCCCACAAGCGTATTTTGCTCAAGCTGTCAGGTGAGGCGTTGATGGGTGATGATCAGTTCGGTATCAACCGAGCCACCATCGTTCGAATGGTGAACGAGATCGCCGAAGTCACCCGTTTGGGTGTTCAAGTGGCCGTGGTCATTGGCGGCGGCAACATCTTCAGGGGTGTTGCTGGCGGCGCTGTGGGCATGGACCGCGCCACAGCCGACTACATGGGCATGTTGGCCACGGTCATGAATTCTTTGGCGCTGGCAGATACCATGGAAAAAGCGGGGCTTACAGCCCGAGTCATGTCGGCGATTGCCATTGAGCAGGTGGTCGAGCCTTATGTTCGTCCCAAGGCGCTTCAGTACCTTGAAGAAGGCAAGGTGGTCATCTTCGCAGCCGGTACTGGCAACCCCTTCTTCACAACCGACACCGCTGCCGCTTTGCGCGGTGCCGAAATAGGGGCTGAGTTAGTGCTCAAAGCCACCAAGGTCGATGGCGTTTACTCGGCCGATCCCAAAATAGATCCCTCTGCAACCCGCTACAGCAAACTTTCGTTTGACGAAGCTATTTCTAAAAATTTGGGCATCATGGACGCCACCGCCTTTGCGCTGTGCCGCGACCAAAAGTTGCCTGTTAAAGTGTTCTCAATTTTCAAGCATGGTGCTTTCAAGCGAGTGGTCATGGGTGAGGATGAGGGCACTTTGGTTTACGCTTAATTCCAGCCTTGCTTGAACTGGCCAAATCTGGTCTCGGAGTATTTCATGAGCTTAGAAGACATCAAGAAAACATCGCAAACCAAAATGGATCAATCCATTGCGGCTTTCAAAAATAACNTAACGAAGATTCGCACAGGCCGTGCCAATCCTGCCATTTTGGACACCATTCAGGTGGACTACTACGGCTCTATGGTGCCCTTGTCGCAGGTAGCCAATGTGTCGCTCATAGATTCACGCACCATCAGCGTTCAGCCTTGGGAAAAAGGCATGGGCGCCAAAATTGAAAAAGCCATTCGTGAAAGCGATTTAGGTTTGAACCCCGCCTCGATGGGAGACCTCATTCGCGTGCCCATGCCGGCTATGAGCGAAGAGCGACGCAAAGAAATGACCAAGCTGGTTCGCACTGAAGGTGAGAATGCGAAAATTGCAGTTCGCAATTTGCGTCGCGATGCCAATGAATCGGTGAAAAAGTTAGTGAAAGACAAATTGGCCTCTGAGGATGAACAAAAACGCACAGAGGCAGAAGTTCAAAAAGTGACAGACAAACACATTGCAGAAATTGACCAGTTGGTGGCAGGCAAAGAACAAGAGATCATGGCCGTTTAAGGGTCGGTTTGCCTAAATCATGAATCTAGCTACAAGCTCTTCTCTGCGAACCGGCTGATTTGATGCTCAAGCAACGCATTATCACTGCATTGGCGTTGTTGGCCGTTTTATTGCCAGCTCTTTTTGCAGAAACCCCTCAAGCCTTTCTGATTCTCTCCACGCTGCTCATCGCTGCTGGCGCTTGGGAGTGGGCCCGCATGAACGGCATGGCCAATTTGCAGTCTGTTTTATCGGGTTTGATGTGTGCTGGCATGTGTGCGATTGCATGGTGGGCGGGTTGGACCTCTCAAACCGAAACATGGCTTTGGTGGTTGGCTGGCGCAGCTTGGATTGGTTTGACGGCATGGATGTTGTTGCGTGGCGTTCAGGGCTGGGCTTTATGGCGTCAAAATGTTCGCTGGGCTTTGGGCGTACTGATGTTGTGGTTGGCATGGTTGGCCATGGCGCAAGCCCGAACGGCNAGNGTGCAATTGTTACTCTCTATTTTTTGTGTGGTGTGGGCTGCNGATGTCTTTGCCTATTTCTTTGGCAAGGCTCTGGGTGGCAAAATCATTCATCAAAAATTAGCCCCAACAGTTAGTCCTGGTAAAAGTTGGGAGGGTGCCATTGGTGGTTTGTTCGGTGTCTTTCTGGTGGCCTTCGGCTGGATGCACCTTGAGCAAACCTTCCAATGGGCGGGCGCCAGTTTTTTCATGGAAATGACGCAACACGGATTTTTTCTGTGGACATTGAGTTTGATTTTTTTAACCACCATGAGCGTAGTGGGCGATTTGGTTGAATCCTTGGTGAAACGAAGTGCGGGTGTCAAAGACAGTTCCAACTTATTGCCTGGTCATGGCGGTGTGCTTGATCGTTTGGATGCCTTGCTGCCATCCTTGCCCATTGCCATGATGCTGCTGCATTGGCCCAAAGTTTAAGCAGGTGTTTGCCGTATGAAACAAAACATAACGATTCTGGGTTCTACCGGTTCCATTGGCACCAACACATTGGACGTGCTGTCAAAACACTTGGACCAGTTTCAGGTCTTTGCATTAACGGCGTCCAAGCAGGTCGATTTGATCTTGGCGCAATGCGCGCAGTTCAAACCCAAGTTTGCAGTGATGGCCCAAGAAGATGCTGGCCGTTTGCTTGCGGAACGCATCAAAGCCGAAGGCTTGCCCGTCGAGGTGCGTTGGGGGTCTGTGGCTCTGGACTTTGTATCTGCTCACGAAGAAGTTCATGCCGTGATGGCCGCCATTGTGGGTGCTGCGGGTTTGTCTCCCTGCTTGGCTGCGGCCAATGCTGGCAAGCGCTTGTTGTTGGCCAACAAAGAAGCCTTGGTTGTTGGCGGTGAAGTCTTTTTAACTGCGGTCAACAAGGGCGGGGCAGTGCTGTTGCCCATCGACAGCGAGCACTCGGCTGTGTTTCAGTCCTTGCCTGAAAACCCAGCCACTTGGGCGGACCGCATTGATCAAATTATCTTGACAGCATCTGGTGGCCCTTTTAGAACGCGTGATGTTGGCAGTTTGAAAAACGTCACACCTGAGGAGGCTTGTGCACATCCCAATTGGGTCATGGGCCGAAAAATTTCTGTCGACTCCGCAACCATGATGAACAAAGCCTTGGAAGTCATTGAGGCGCGCTATTTGTTTGGCGTATCGCCCAATCAGCTCTCCGTAGTCATTCATCCCCAAAGCATTATTCACTCCATGGTGAAGTACAAAGACACCTCCATCGTGGCGCAGTTGGGCACGCCCGATATGCGTGTGCCCATTGCATATGGCTTAAGTTGGCCCGAGCGAATTACTTCGGGAGCTCAGACGCTTGATTTTCACAATCTCAAGCCCATGACCTTTGAAGCCATTGACGACCATGGCCACCCCGAAAGATTTCCTGGCTTAAAGTTGGCTTGGCAATCTTTGAGTGCTGCTTCCGGCACGTGTGCTGTGCTCAATGCTGCCAATGAAATTGCGGTTGAAGCCTTTTTAAATAAGCAAATTAGATTCGATCAAATTCACCAAGTAAACACCGAAACTTTGGCCAAGGTACAGCCCCAATCGCCCAAAAGTTTGCCTGACTTGCTGGCGCTCGATGCACAAAGCCGCGCTTCAGCCTCCCAAGTTGTGCGTGCCTGCCGTGCTTGACGCTTTAACGTGCTAACGCTGCTCGCTTTCCTCTTTGCACTCACCCTCTTAATTGCGGTGCATGAGTATGGCCACTACCGAATGGCGGTGGCCTGTAAAGTACCTGTTTTGGTTTTTTCAATTGGTTTTGGCAAAGCACTTTACCGTTGGCGCGCCAAGCATCCAAGAGAAGGACAAAACACCGAGTTTGTAATCAGCGTATTGCCTTTGGGCGGCTATGTTCAGATGTTAGACAGCCGCGAAGCTGCCGTGCCCATCGACCAACTTCCGCTGGCCTTTGACCAACGCAGTTTGAAAGTTCGCGCGGCCATTGTGGCTGCGGGTCCTTTGGCCAACCTGTTGTTGGCCGTTGTCTTGTTCAGCGCAGTTGCTTGGTGGGGTCACCCCAAAATCTTGCCCATCATTGGCCGCGTAGAGGCTGGCGCTGCGGCCGATCTTGCAGGTCTGAAAACAGGTGATCGCGTTTTGAAAGTAGGCCCTCAAGAGGTGAGGGACGCTCAGCACTTAAGGGCCTTGATTCGCGGCGAAGTGGACCCTGAAGACAATCCAGAAGAATCGGACAAGGCGGCAGTTTGGGAGATTGACCGACAAGGCCAGCGCCTTTCGCTGGCCGTCAAACCCTTACTCACTTCTTTGCCAGGTCAACCTGAATCAAGTGCCGTCAGGCGAATTGGGGCGGTGGTGGGGCAGCCCTCCGACTCGGAATGGGTGAGCGCCGGTTTTTGGGAAGGCTTGGACCGAGGCTACGGTCAAGTCGAGCAAATTACCCTGCTTACGGGTCAACTCATTGGCCAAATGCTCACAGGCGAGGCCTCTTCCAAGCACCTGAGCGGCCCCTTGACCATTGCGGAGCAGGCTGGGCAGTCTGCCCAAAGAGGCTTGCCGTCTTATTTGACTTTTCTGGGTCTGATCAGCGTCAGTTTGGGACTTCTCAATCTCCTGCCATTGCCCATGTTGGATGGTGGGCACCTGATGTATTATCTTTGGGAGTCATTGACCGGCAAACCGGTTTCCGTTGCTTGGCAGCGGGGTTTGCAAAAAGTCGGTTTGGCTTTATTGGTTTTCATCATGACCTTGGCTTTTTTCAATGATCTGACGCGACTCTTTACTTAATTCAAACGCATGAACTTTCTCCCCAATCGATTTCGCTTGCATCACTTGTGCGTGCTGCTTGCAGCTGCCATAAGTGGCATGTCTGCGTGGGCCGTTGAGCCTTTCAAGTTGAAGGACATTCGCGTAGAGGGTCTCCAGCGAATTGAGTCCGGCACTGTGTTTGCTTCTTTGCCTTTTCGCATTGGCGATATGTTCAACGATGAATTGGGTGCCGCCGCCATTCGTGCTTTGTTTGCATTGGGATTGTTCAAGGATGTGAGGTTTGATGCCCAAGGCGATGTCTTGGTGGTCATTGTGGAAGAGCGTCCATCCATTTCTGAAGTTGAATGGGTAGGTTTGAAAGAGTTCGACAAAGATGTTTTGGTCAAGGCTTTGAAAGAAGCGGGTATTTCTGAAGGCCGCCCCTTTGATAAAGCCTTTGTAGACAAAGCCGAGCAAGAATTAAAGCGTCAATACATCACTCGCAGCTTGTATGGTGCAGAGGTGGTCACAACGGTGACCCCAGTTGAACGTAACCGTGTGAAATTGACTTTCACAGTAACAGAAGGTGGCCCCTCGAAAATCAAAGAAATTCGAATAACAGGTAACCAGAATTTTTCTGAAGACACGCTCAAAGACCAATTCAATTTGGATGTGGGCGGCTGGCTAAGTTGGTACACCAAATCAGACCGTTATTCCCGTACCAAGCTCAATGCTGACTTGGAAGCGCTTCGCTCATACTATTTAAGCCGTGGTTTCTTGGAGTTCCGAATTGACTCCACCCAAGTGGCCATCTCTCCTGACAAGCAAGACATCTCGATTGCCATTAACGTCACAGAAGGTGAGCGTTTCATCGTCTCTGGTGTCAAACTTGAAGGCAACTATTTGGACAAAGAAGACGAGTTCAAAGCCCTTGTCAAAATTGNTCTGGGTCAGCCTTACAACGCTGAAACAGTGGCTGAGACCAACAAAGTCTTNACCGATTATTTTGGCAAGTTTGGTTTTGCCTTCGCACGTGTCGATGCACGCCCCGAAATTGATCGCCTGACCAACCGTGTGAATTTCGTCCTGATTGCTGAGCCTTCGCGCCGTGCGTATGTTCGCCGCATCAATGTGGCTGGTAACAATCGAACACGCGACGAAGTGGTCAGACGCGAATTTCGGCAGTTGGAATCTGCTTGGTACGACGGTGACAGAATCAAGTTATCGCGCGATCGTGTTGACCGTTTAGGCTTCTTTACCGAGGTCAACATTGATACACAAGAAGTGCCAGCCACCACGGACCAAGTTGATCTCACCATCAATGTTGTCGAAAAACCAACGGGTAGCGTTTCACTGGGTGCTGGATTTTCTTCCGCAGAAAAAGTGACTTTCAGCTTTGGTGTTCGCCAAGAAAATGTGTTCGGTTCTGGCAACTACTTGGCCACTGAAATTAACACCAGCAAATACAACAGAACCATTGTCGTTAGCACCACCGATCCGTATTTCACGCCAAATGGGATTTCTCGAACCTTTGATGTGTTTCACCGTACCACTCGGCCCTATCTAGGCGATTTGGATGCCTACAGCCTGGTCAGTTCCGGTGCAGGCATGCGTTTTGGTTTGCCTTTCAGTGAAATTGACACTGTTTATTTCGGCGTCAACTTAGAACAGACGTCTATCCGGCCAGGCAACAACTTACCCAATGCTTACGTCGAATACATGCAGCAATTTGGCTCAACAAGCAACTCCTTGCCTTTTACCATTGGCTGGGCAAGGGATGGCCGCGATAGCGCTTTGGTGCCTACGCGAGGCATTTTGCAGCGGTTCAGCTCAGATGTCAGCGTCAGTGGAGATGCCCGGTACTTACGAACCAGCTACCAAATTCAGCAATACACGCCTTTAACTAAAAAGTACACATTGGCTTTGAATGCTGACTTGGGTTGGGGTCAAGGCTTGTCCAATCGGCCCTATCCACTGTTTAAAAACTACTTTGTAGGTGGCCTGGGCAGCGTTCGAGGATTCCAGCAGTCAACTTTGGGGCCGTCAAACAGCACCAACACCCTGTATTTGGGTGGGCCTAAGAAGATTGTGATGAATGCCGAACTGATGGCCCCATTTCCAGGCGCTGGCAACGACCGTACGTTGCGACTTTTTGCCTTTACCGACGTCGGTCGTGCGTTTGGCGAGAACGAAAAGGTCAATCTCAGCGAACTTCGCTACTCTTACGGCGTTGGTTTAAGTTGGATTTCACCCATGGGTCCTTTGCGCTTTTCTTATGCATTGCCAATTAAGCGTCAGGTTACGGATAAAATCCAACGACTCCAATTCCAAATCGGAACTTCCTTTTAATGAAAACACTTCGTCATTTTTCACAAGTTTGTTTGTTGGCTGTCGGCGCCTTATTTGCCAGCTTTGCCAGCGCACAGGAATTCAAAATTGGTTCTGTGAACATAGATCGAATCTTCCGCGAAGCAAGTACTGCCAAATTAGCACAAGCCAAGTTGGAACAAGAATTTGCAAAGCGCGATAAAGATTTATTGGATTTAGGTGCCACCATCAAGACAGCCTCTGAAAAATTTGAGCGTGAAGCGCCTACCTTGTCTGAGACTCAGCGCAACGTNCGTCAAAAGCAACTCATCGACCAAGATCGTGAGTTTCAGCGCAGGCGCCGTGAAATTCAAGAGGACCTCAATACGCGCAAAAATGAAGAGCATCAAATTGTCATTGAGCGCGCTATTCGTGCAGTGAAGCAAGTGGCCGAGTCTGAAAAATACGAAGCTATTTTTCAGGAAGCTGTTTACTTCAACCCCAAGCACGACATTACTGACAAAGTCATCAAGTCTCTCAATTCAACCGCTGGCAAATAAGCGCCCGCACCGATAGAAATGGACTGGTGCTGTGCTACTGCTTGGCGACATCGTTGAAGCTTTAGGCGGTAGCCTTCAAGGCAGTCCAAAAACCCCTATCCAAAAACTTGCCTCGCTTGAAACAGCGGGGCCAAGTGACTTGAGTTTTCTCAGTCACCCCAAATACCAAATGCACTTAAGGCAATCGCTGGCTGCCTGTGTGGTTGTAACTGCCCAATTCAAAGAATTGGCATTGTCGCGTGGCGCTTGTATCGTGACCGAAGACCCATACCACTACTTCGCCAAACTAACACAATTATGGAAAAAGCAAACCACACCCAATGGAGGTGCTCGAATTCACCCCAGCGCCGTGGTCGATCCTGAAGCCCAAGTTGCCGACACCGCCATCATTGGCCCATTGTGTGTGGTCGAGCGGGGTGCCAAGGTGGGCGCCTTTTCTCAACTCAAATCCAGAGTGACTTTGGGTGAGTTTTGTGAAATCGGTGAGCGCTGCATCGTTCACTCAGGGGNCGTTATAGGCGCTGACGGATTTGGCTTTGCATTGCATCAAGGTGCTTGGGAGAAAATTGAGCAACTCGGCGCTGTAAAAATTGGCAACGATGTTGAGATTGGTGCCAACACGTGCATCGACCGAGGCGCTTTGCAAGACACTCTCATTGAAGATGGTGTGAAGCTAGATAACCTCATTCAAATAGGCCACAACGTGCACATTGGCAAACATACAGCGATGGCGGGTTGTGTGGGAGTTGCGGGCAGTGCACGAATTGGCGCCAATTGCACGCTGGGTGGCGGGGCCATTGTGCTGGGACACCTAACTTTGGCAGATGGTGTGCATATTTCTGCAGCCTCTGTTGTCACGCGCTCTATTTCTCAAGCTGGCAATTACACAGGCCTGTTCCCCATCGATGACAATGCCACATGGGAAAAGAATGCCGCCAGTTTGAAGCAGCTGCATAAGTTGCGCGATCGAATTAAATCCATGGAGGCGCAACTCCTTCAGCCACCATTTCAGGAAAAAAAATCATGATGGACATTTACCAAATTCTGAAGCAATTGCCACATCGTTTTCCAATTTTATTGGTTGATCGAGTTCTTGAAATTGAAAAAGGTGTGCGCATCAAAGCGTTGAAAAATGTCTCCGTCAATGAGCCTTATTTCACTGGACATTTCCCATCTCGTCCGGTCATGCCTGGGGTTTTGATGCTAGAGGCTTTGGCGCAGGCTGCGGCATTGTTGGCTTTCGATACCATGGGTGAGACGCCCGACGAAAACACCGTGTACTACTTTGCTGGCATTGACGGTGCCAGGTTCAAGCGACCAGTAGAGCCAGGCGATCAACTCATTTTGGAAGTTGAACTCGACCGCATGAAAGCAGGCGTTTTCAAGTTCAAGGCGCGCGCCAAAGTAGGCGAAGAAATTGCGGTGGAAGCCGAACTCATGTGCACCATGCGCAAAGTGGCTTAATCGATCAAACATATGACTACGCAGTCTCGTATTCATCCCACGGCCCTTGTTGATTCTGCTGCTCAGCTAGACAGCAGTGTCACGGTGGGGCCTTTCACGGTCATTGGTCCTCATGTTCGCATTGATGCGGGTAGCTCGGTGGGCAGCCACTGTGTCATTGAAGGCCACACCACCATTGGCAAAGACAACAAAATATTTCAGTTCAACTCTTTAGGTGCAGTGCCGCAAGATAAAAAATATGCCGGTGAGCCCTGTGAGTTGCTCATTGGCGAGCGAAACACCATTCGTGAGTTTTGTACGTTTAACATTGGCTCGCCTGGCGACACGGGTGTCACCCAGTTGGGTAACGACAACTGGATCATGGCCTATGTTCATTTGGCGCACGATTGCAAGGTGGGCAATCACACTATTTTTGCCAACAGTTCGCAACTGGCGGGCCATGTGCACGTAGACGACTGGGTTATTTTGGGCGGCTTCACGGTGGTCCACCAGTTCTGCCGCTTGGGTGCTCACAGTTTTACGGCCATGCATTCTTTGTTGTTCGCCGATTTGCCGCCCTTTGTCATGGCACAAGGTCAGCCNGCACAGGCAAGGTCGATGAACTTTGAAGGCCTGAGAAGACGTGGGTTNACGCCCGAAAGAATCTCAGCGGTCAAGGCCATGTACAAAAGTTTGTACCGCCAACAACTCACGCTGGCTCAGGCCCAAACTGAAATTGAGTTGCTGACGCAAAAGTATCCAGAAGCCAAGAGCGATGTCGACATGATGATCGGCTTCTTGCAAGGCACTTCGCCAGACCGCGGCATTGTGAGATAAGTGGTGCAAGCGCCTGGCATATCTTCGCTGTCCAAAGCCCCTGATGGGGCTTTTTCCATGGCCATGGTGGCTGGTGAAACTTCAGGCGATTTGTTAGCAGGTTTAATGATGCAGGGCATTCGCGCGA
>JGI25910J50241_10000911_pt1 | contig 10398 bp, 21 predicted proteins | sample LauGreSBDMM110SN_3_FD_50241 | JGI IMG/M metagenome (IMG submission 50241) | reverse complement strand
GAAGGTCTGCGTTTCGCAATCCGCGAAGGTGGCCGCACCGTCGGCGCCGGTCGCGTAACCAAGATCATTAAGTAATTACTGATCTGAACTAGCAAGAAAACGCTTTGCGTTAGCAGGTGGTCCGCAAGGGCCACCTGCTACCAAGCAAAAATCAAGACCCCTTATTGGCAGTATCTAGATGAAAAGGATGGTCAAGCCACATGGCTGGACAAAAGATCCGAATTAGGCTCAAGGCCTACGATCACGAGGTCATTGACTCTTCAGCGCGCAAAATCGTTGAGGTAGTTCTACCTACTGGTGCGAAAGTCGCCGGTCCCGTGCCGCTGCCAACTGAGAAAAACATTTACTGTGTCATTCGTTCGCCGCACAAGTACAAAGACTCACGCGAGCACTTCGAGATGCGCACACACAAACGACTTATCGACATCATCGATCCAACACCAAAGACAGTTGATTCGCTTATGCGTCTTGACTTGCCAGCCGGTGTTGACATTGAGATCAAGCTGTAGGGATTAGAACAACATGGCTATCAACAAAAAGGGCATTCTGGGCGAAAAGCTCGGCATGACTCAGGTATGGGACGAGAACAACCGCGTTGTTCCCGTGACCGTTGTAAAGGCAGGACCTTGTGTTGTTACACAAATTCGTACTCCTGAAAACGACGGCTACTCCGGTGTTCAAATCGCTTTTGGTCAAATTGACCCACGCAAGGTAACTCAGCCAATGCTTGGACACTTTGCAAAAGCTGGTGTGACACCACGTCGTCATCTACTTGAACTTCGTTTCGATGATGCATCTGCTTACACACTTGGCCAAGAGATGGGCGCTGACACTTTTGAAGTTGGCAGCAACATTGACATCACTGGCGTCACCAAGGGTAAAGGTTTTGCTGGAGTTATGAAGCGCCACGGTTTCCATGGCGTTAGCGCATCTCACGGTGCTCATAAAAACCACCGCAAGCCAGGTTCCATCGGCGCTTGCGCAACACCNGGTCGAGTATTCAAGGGTGTTCGCATGGCAGGACGNATGGGTGGAATCACACAAACNACNCAGAACCTAAAAGTTCATTCAGTTGACATGGAAAAAGGCTTGATCCTAGTTAAGGGCGCAATTCCTGGCCCAGCAGGTTCAGTAGTCCTTCTTCGCAGCGCCGCGAAGGGAGCATAACGTTATGACTTCAGTAGCAATCAAAACTCCAGCCGGTAAAGCCGCAGGAACCGTTGATCTTCCAGATGAAATCTTTGATGTTCAAACAAACATCGCGCTTCTTCACCAGGTAGTAGTTGCTCAACTTGCAGCTGCTCGCCAGGGTACGCATTCAACAAAGCGTCGCGGCGAAGTAAGTGGTTCCGGTAAGAAGCCTTTCAAGCAAAAGGGAACTGGTCGCGCCCGTCAGGGTTCGATTCGCGCGCCTCAGTACCGCGGTGGTGGAATCACACATGGTCCACACCCACGCGATTACGATCAGCGCACTCCTAAGAAAATGAAAGCAGCTGCGCTTCGCGGCGCGCTTTCAGATCGCGCNCGNAATGGAAACATTCACGTTCTTTCCTCAGTTGTTGAAGGCGANTCACCTTCAACTAAGCAGGCGCTGGCTGCAATCACTTCGGTTTCAACTGCAAAGAACATTTTGGTAGTTGTGGATCGTACAGATTTCGTAAGTTGGAAGAGTCTACGAAACGTAGATGCTGTTCACTTACTTGCTGTTGATCAACTAAATACCTACGACGTACTCAAGTCTGATGATGTTGTCTTTACTAAGGCAGCNNTTGANGCTCTTGTAGCTGGNCCCGCTCGCGGCAAGTCCGTTAAAGCGGTCGCTGGCTCAAATGAAGTAGAGGCATAAGTCATGGCAACTATCGCAGACCCACGCGACATTCTTATCTCGCCAGTTATCTCTGAAAAGAGCTACAAGTTGCTAGACGAGAACAAGTACACATTCGTTGTTCGNCCAGATGCTAACAAAACCCAAATCAAGATTGCGGTTGCGGAAGTTTTCAAAGTTAAGGTGACCGGCGTAAACATTATCAATCGTCGCGGCAAGACAGTGCGCACACGTTCAGGTCTTGGCAANCGTGCCGATACCAAGCGTGCCATCGTAACTGTTGCTGCTGGCGACCGTATCGACATCTTTGGTGGTCCGGTTTCTTAACCGGACAAGAATAGGACAGGGAAACTCAAATGGGAATCCGTAAGTACAAGCCGACCACTCCGGGCCGTCGTGGCTCAAGTGTCGCCGACTTCGTCGAAATCACACGCTCAACACCAGAGAAGTCATTGGTTCGCCCGCTTCACAGCAAGGGTGGCCGTAATAATGCTGGCCGAGTAACTGCTCGTCACCAAGGTGGCGGCCACAAGCGCGCCTACCGTCTAATTGATTTCCGACGCAATGATAAAGACGGTGTGCCAGCAAAAGTTGCACACATCGAATACGACCCAAACCGCACAGCTCGTATCGCGCTTTTGCATTACGCAGATGGCGAGAAGCGTTACATCATTGCGCCAAACAAACTTAAGCAAGGCGATCGAATTGAAACCGGTCCAGCTGCTGACATTAAGCCAGGCAATAACTTGCCACTTCGCAACATTCCAGTTGGTACCGTGATTCACGCAATCGAACTTCGCCCAGGCGGCGGAGCAAAGATTGCGCGTTCAGCAGGAACTAGCGTGCAGCTTGTTGCTAAAGACGGCCCTTACGCACAGCTTCGTATGCCATCTGGTGAAATCCGCAACGTTGATGCGCGCTGCCGCGCCACTATCGGCGAAGTAGGTAACGCAGAACAGTCCAACATCAACTGGGGTAAGGCCGGGCGTATGCGCTGGAAAGGCAAACGCCCTACTGTTCGTGGTGTTGCCATGAACCCTGTTGATCACCCACATGGTGGTGGTGAAGGTAAAACTTCTGGTGGACGTCACCCAGTTAATCCAAACGGTAAAGCAGAAGGTCGTACCCGTAGTGCCAATAAGGCCAGCGACAAGATGATCGTTCGACGCCGCAAGACCGGCAAGAAGCGCTAGGAGTTATTGAGATGCCACGTAGCCTGAAAAAAGGTCCATTCATTGACGGACACCTTCTAAAGAAGGTTGATGCCCAAAATGAAAAGGGAACCAAGAACGTGATCAAGACCTGGTCACGCCGATCCGTAATTTCTCCTGTCATGCTCGGCCATACTTTGGCAGTACATGACGGACGCAAGCATGTTCCAGTTTTCGTAACTGAAGACATGGTTGGCCACAAGCTCGGTGAATTCGCACCAACACGTACCTTCAAGGGTCACGTGAAGGACGATCGCAAAGCAAAGCGTAAGTAGGGACAGTGATGGAAGCTTTAACAACTAATTCGGCGCGAGCACAAGCTCGTTTCGTACGCGTAACACCACAAAAGGCACGTCGAGTAATCGACATGATCCGTGGCATGAACGCGCAAGAAGCACAGACACTACTTCGCTTTGCGCCACAAGCTGCAAGTGAGCCAATTGGCAAAGTTGTTGGTAGCGCAATTGCAAACGCAACTAACAACTACAGCTTGGATCCACGCACACTTGTTATCACTCAAGCTTTCGTTGACGAAGGTCCGACAATGAAGCGTTTCCGTCCGCGTGCCCAGGGACGTGCGAGTCAGATTTTGAAGCGCACTAGCCACATCACCGTAATCGTTGAGTCCGTTGACTCCCAGAAGAAGGGATAGTCCAAATGGGTCAGAAAATTAATCCTTATGGCTTCCGCCTCGGTATCACAACTGATTACCGTTCAAAGTGGTTTGCAGATTCATCAAAGGTTGGCGAGCGCTACCGCGACTACGTTGCCGAAGATGTAAAGATCCGCAAGTTAATGACAGAAGGCATGGAACGTGCTGGAATTGCTCGGGTTGAAATCGAACGTACTCGTGATCGAGTTCGCGTTGATATTCACACTGCCCGTCCAGGAATCGTTATTGGTCGTCGTGGTCAAGAAGCAGACATCATTCGCACCAAGTTAGAAAACCTAACTGGCAAGCAAGTTCAGCTAAACGTGCTTGAAGTTAAGCACCCAGAAATTGAAGCTCAACTTGTTGCCCAAGGTGTTGCAGAACAACTTTCCAGTCGCGTTTCATTCCGTCGTGCGATGAAGAAGGCAATGCAGTCAGCACTAAAGGGCGGCGCAAAGGGAATTCGAATTCAGGTTTCGGGTCGCCTCGGTGGCGCAGAAATGTCACGTCGTGAGTTCTACCGCGAAGGTCGCGTGCCATTGCACACACTTCGCGCAGACATCGACTACGGCTTCTACGAAGCTCGCACAACTTTTGGTCGCATCGGAGTAAAGGTATGGATCTACAAGGGCGATGCTCTTGGAACCCGCACCGAACGTGAGCAAGCAGCAGCAGCTGCGCGCGCTCGTCCAGCTAGCCGACCAGCAACTAGAACACCTCGCGCCGGCGCAGCATCAAGTGCTCCAGTAGCTGAAGCAATTGAAGCACCCGTTGCAGACGTAGCCGCTGCTGTCGTAGCAGAAGGAGTTTAAGTATGTTAATTCCTCGTCGCGTTAAGCATCGTAAGCAGCATCACCCGGATCGCCACGGCGCATCCAAGGGTGGCAACGAAGTAACTTTCGGCCAGTGGGGTCTGCAGGCAATGGAGCCGGCATACGTAACTAACCGTCAAATCGAGTCAGCTCGTATTGCAATGACTCGCCACATTCGTCGTGGTGGAAAAGTTTGGATCAACATTTATCCAGACCGCCCGATCACGAAGAAGCCTGCTGAAACTCGAATGGGTTCCGGTAAGGGTTCACCTGAATGGTGGGTAGCAAACGTAAAGCCAGGTCGCATTATGTTTGAAATTGCTTTCCCAAGTGAGAAAGTCGCGCACGAAGCTCTTACTCGCGCAATGCACAAATTGCCGATGAAGTGCCGCATAGTTGCGCGTGAGGAGATCTAATGCCAATTACAAACACAGTTGACTTACGCGGTCTAGCCAATGATGAATTGATTTCAAAATTGCGCGAAGCCAAAGAAGAACTATTTAACCTACGATTCCAGGCTGCCACCGGCCAGCTTGAAAGTCACGGCCGTCTACGCGCAGTCCGCAAGGAAATTGCACGTCTGTACACCGTGATGCGCGAACGCGAATTAGGTATCACTCCGGTTGATAGTAGTGAGGGTGCAGCATGAGCGAGGTAGAACGCGGCGACCGCAAGGTTCGTGAAGGTTTAGTTGTTAGCGACAAGATGAATAAGACAATTGTCGTTGCAGTTGAAGATCGCTTTAAGCATCCGCTTTATGGCAAGGTTGTGCGTCGCACAAACAAGCTAAAAGCACATGACGAGACTAATGCCGCTGGCATTGGTGATCGTGTTCTGTTGATGGAGACTCGACCACTCAGCGCTACCAAGCGTTGGCGCATGGTTGAGATCCTAGAGAAAGCTAAGTAAGGGTAGGGATCAAAAGTGATTCAACAAGAGTCTCGACTAAGAGTCGCTGACAACACAGGTGCCAAGGAAATTTTGGTTATCCGTGTTCTCGGTGGTTCCGGCCGTCGTTATGCAGGTATTGGCGATGTTGTCGTTGGTACAGTCAAGGACGCGATCCCTGGTGGCAACGTCAAAAAAGGCGATGTCATCAAGGCCGTTATCGTGCGCACCAAAAAGGAGCGCCGCCGCCCAGATGGTTCCTACATCCGTTTCGACGAGAACGCAGCAGTCATTCTTAAGGCTGATGGCGAACCTCGTGGCACTCGTATCTTTGGACCAGTTGGTCGTGAACTTCGCGATAAGAAGTTCATGAAAATTATTTCGCTTGCACCGGAGGTTTTGTAATGAAAATCAAAACAGGTGATGAAGTGTTGGTAATCGCTGGCAAAGATAAGGGTTCCAAGGGAACAGTTCTTGCAGTATTCGAAGAACGAAACAAAGTTATCGTCGAAGGCGTTAACCGCATGAAGCGTCACGTTCGTAAAGAACAGACAACTCGCGGTGTAGTCGTTGGCGGAATCGAAACCATTGAAGCTCCAATTCATGTTTCAAACGTTCAGCTACTCGTAGATGGAAAGCCAACTAAAGTTGGCGCCCGTCGCGACACTGTAACTAAGACTCGTACCGATGGAACAACTTACGAGGGCTCCCGTGGCGTTCGTGTTGCCCGTCAATCCGGAAAGGACATCTAATGTCTACTGATGTCAAAGTGTCTCCACGTTTAAAGACGACTTACCGTGAGGAAATTGTTCCTGCGTTAAAGTCAGAGTTTGCTTTCGCTAACGCTATGCAGGTTCCTGGTCTGACAAAGATTGTCGTGAACATGGGTGTTGGCGAAGCTGCTCGTGATTCAAAGTTGATCGAAGGCGCAATCCGCGATCTAACCGCAATCACTGGCCAAAAGCCTCAGGTCACAAAAGCTCGGCTATCTATCGCGCAGTTCAAACTTCGCGAAGGAATGCCAATTGGCGCGCACGTCACATTACGTGGCGATCGCATGTGGGAATTCCTAGATCGTCTGCTGACACTGGCTCTGCCACGTATCCGCGACTTCCGTGGTCTGTCCCCAAAGCAGTTTGATGGAAATGGTAACTACACCTTCGGTCTAACCGAGCAGGTTATGTTCCACGAAATCAATCCAGACTCAGTAGATCGTCAGCGTGGAATGGATATCACGCTGGTTACAACTGCTGCTAATGATGCTGAAGGTCGGGCGCTGTTAAAGCTCCTGGGCTTCCCATTCAAGGAGGCTTAAGTCATGGCGAAAACCGGTCTTAGGAATAAAGCCAACGAAACCCCGAAGTTCAAAGTTCGTGGTTACACCCGCTGCCAGCGCTGCGGTCGTCCACATTCGGTTTACCGCAAGTTCGGTCTTTGCAGAATTTGTTTCCGCGAGATGGCACATGCTGGCGAACTTCCAGGTATCACCAAGAGTTCTTGGTAACAACAACAACGACGTAGGTCCTTAACGGGATACCGCGACGAGAAGGGCGATAAGCCAATGACGATGACAGACCCAATTGCAGACATGCTAACGCGTGTTCGCAATGCAAACTCGGCTCACCATGAGTCCGTGTCAATGCCGCATTCCAAAATGAAAGAGCACATTGCTGAAATCCTCAAGCGTGAGGGTTACATAAAGGGCTTTGACGTTGCAGATGCACAAGTTGGCAAAACACTAAACATCACTTTGAAGTATGGACCCAACCGCGAGCGTTCAATTGCTGGCGTGCGCCGAGTCTCCAAGCCAGGTCTTCGCGTTTACGCAAAGAACACTGCGCTACCTCGAGTATTAGGTGGACTTGGAATTGCGATTATCTCCACTTCAACCGGACTTTTAACTGACAAGCAATGCGCACAGAAAGGCGTAGGCGGAGAAGTTCTCGCCTACGTTTACTAAGGGGGTTTGACATGTCACGTATCGGTCGCATGCCAATCACAATCCCAAGTGGCGTAGAAGTAACTATTGATGGTTCCAACGTCACTGTTAAGGGACCTAAAGGTTCACTTTCACATGTTGTTGTAGAGCCAATCACTGTTGCGCGCGAAGAAGATGGGCAACTTGCAGTTACCCGTCCAAACGACGAGCGCGAAAGTCGTGCCCGTCACGGCCTGACTCGCACATTGATCTCCAACATGGTTGTTGGCGTAACACAGGGCTATTCAAAGACTTTGGAAATCACCGGTACCGGTTACCGCGTAGCTGCCCAAGGTAACACTTTGGAATTTGCACTTGGTTACTCACACCCAGTGAAGGTAACTGCTCCGGCAGGAATTACTTTCACCGTTGAGACCCCAACAAAATTGCATGTATCAGGTATCGACAAGCAGCAAGTTGGCGAAGTATCCGCAAACTTGCGCAAGCTTCGTAAGCCAGATCCATACAAAGCAAAAGGTATCCGTTATTCAGACGAAGTTATTCGTCGCAAGGCTGGAAAGGCTGGCAAGAAGTAATCATGTCTGTCGTAGCCAAATTAGGTTCAGGTAACAAGAAAGCGGTAGCGCGTAAGCGTCGCCACACTCGCGTTCGCAAGAAGCTTTCGGGAACAACTGCGCGTCCACGCATGGTTGTTAATCGTTCAGCTCGTCACATCTCAGTCCAGGTAGTTGACGATGTTGCAGGTCACACACTTGCATACGCATCAACAATGGAAAAGACCTTGAAGAGCAATGCTGATGACAAGAGTGCAAAGGCCCGTGAGGTCGGAAAACTTGTTGCAGAACGTGCAAAGCAAGCCGGTATTTCAACAGTCGTATTTGATCGTGGTGGCAATAAGTACCACGGCCGAATTGCGGCACTAGCTGATGGCGCCCGCGAGGGCGGCCTCGATTTCTAAGTCACGAAGGAAGTAGGAAAAGTAATTATGGCTGCTAACCAACGTGGTGGTGAAACTCGCGAGGGCGGTACTAACGATCGTCGCGAACGTCGTGATCGCAATGATCGCACACAGGCACCTGTCGAGAAGAGTGCATTCGTAGAGCGTGTTGTTGCTATCAACCGTGTTTCGAAAGTTGTTAAGGGTGGTCGTCGCTTTAGCTTCACCGCTCTAGTTGTTGTCGGTGACGGCGATGGTCGAGTTGGCGTGGGTTACGGCAAGGCAAAAGAAGTGCCTGCCGCAATCGCAAAAGGTGTTGAGGAAGCAAAGAAGAATTTCTTCGTTGTGCCTCGCATTCAAAAGACCATTCCGCATCCAGTTAAAGGTGAAGCTGCAGCTGGCGTAGTAATGCTACGTCCAGCCGCTCCAGGTACCGGCGTTATCGCAGGTGGACCAGTGCGAGCAGTACTTGAGTGCGCTGGAATTGCAGACGTACTTTCTAAGTCACTTGGATCTGACAATGCAATCAACATTGTGCATGCAACTGTTGCAGCACTAAAAATGCTTGAGCGCCCAGAACAAGTTGCGGCTCGTCGTGGCTTGCCACTTGACCAAGTTGCTCCAGCAGCGCTACTTCGCGCAAACGCAGAGAAGGTTGGTGCGTAATGGCAAAGTTCAAAGTAACTCAGTTGAGGTCTGGTATTGGCGGCAAGCAAAATCAGCGCGACACTTTGCGCTCACTTGGCTTAAAGCGAATCGGCGACACTGTTGTTAAAGAAGATCGTCCAGAAATTCGTGGCATGGTTAATACCGTTCGCCACTTGGTAAGTGTTGAGGAGGTTAAGTAACCATGACTCTTAAGATTCATCATCTTCGCCCGGCTCCGGGTAGTAAGACTGCAAAAACACGCGTTGGCCGTGGTGAAGGTAGCAAGGGTAAGACAGCAGGTCGTGGTACTAAAGGTACTAAGGCTCGCTATCAAGTTCCCGTGCGCTTTGAAGGTGGCCAGATGCCACTTCACATGCGTACTCCAAAGTTGAAGGGTTTCAAGAACCCATTTGGCACCGAGTACCAGGTTGTTAACGTGGCACAGATCAATGCACTGTTTCCAAAGGGCGGAGATATCTCCATCACTGATCTAGTAAAGGCTGGCGCAGTTCGCAAGGGCGAGCTCGTAAAGGTTTTAGGTCAAGGCGATATTTCTGTTTCAGTAAAAATTACTGCAAACGCGTTCTCGGAATCAGCTAAGGCAAAGATTGCCGCTGCTGGTGGTTCTGTAAACCAAATCTGATTCATTTGAATTCGGCAGTTGTATGAGACTGCCGAATTCAAATTTTCAAAAGAAAATTACCCAAGGAGTCGACAATGCTTAGTGCATTTGCAGCAGCGTTTCGCACTCCAGACCTGCGCCGTAAATTATTTTTTACTCTCGGCATCATTGGTATTTTCCGAATTGGTTCGGTTATTCCTGCGCCAGGTGTTAGTTACACCGCAGTGCAAACCTGTGTTGATTCAGTCCAAGACAATTCGATTTACGGCCTGATTAACTTATTCAGCGGTGGCGCATTGCTACAGCTCTCGATTTTCGCACTTGGCATCATGCCTTACATCACAGCAAGCATCATCATTCAGTTGTTAACTGTGGTAATTCCTCGACTGGAATCCTTGAAAAAAGAAGGCCAAGCAGGGCAAGCTCGCATTACCCAGTTCACCCGGTACCTAACTGTTGGCCTGGCAATTTTGCAATCTACGACCATTATTACTTTGGCCCGTACTCCTGGTCGATTGTTCCAGGGCTGCAACGAGCAGTTGCTTCCTAATCAATCAATCCAAATGCTGCTGACCATAGTTGTAGTTATGACTGCGGGAGCCTCGCTGATTTTCTGGCTGGGCGAGCTAATTACAGATCGCGGCGTTGGTAACGGTATGTCGATTTTGATTTTCTCCTCAATCATTTCAACTTTCCCAGGTCAGTTATCATCAATTTTTACGATCGATGGTTCCCTCAAATTTATTTTGGTGCTTCTGGTAATTGGCGTAACAATTGCCGGCGTTGTCTTCGTTGAGCAAGCACAACGACGAATTCCAGTGCAGTATGCCAAGCGCCAAGTTGGTCGTAAGTCCTACGGCGGCA
>JGI25910J50241_10000908_pt1 | contig 10412 bp, 9 predicted proteins | sample LauGreSBDMM110SN_3_FD_50241 | JGI IMG/M metagenome (IMG submission 50241) | reverse complement strand
AAAATCCATCAACACTTTAATTTTTTTTGGACTAAAATCAAATGTTAACCCAGCGGTTTTATAAAGTTCGGGTAAGGTTTTGGTGCCGCCTAAAGCCAATGCGTTACAATAATTGTCCATTGCCAATTGCTTGTTTGCTTTAAACTGCATCCACATACCAATAGCGCCCAATTGTGCAATACCATATTCAATATAATAAAAGGGCACTTCAAACAAATGAAGTTGACGAAGCCAAGCGTTGCTGCGGTAGTTTTCTAAACCGCTGTAATCAATTACATCATCTTTAAACTCAAGTAGTATTTCGTTCCATTTTGAGGTACGCTCTTCGTTTGTGTGTGCTGGGTTTTCGTATATCCAATGTTGAAATTTATCTATAATAGCTATCCATGGAAATATAGTAATTACTCTTTCTAATTGATGCTCTTTTGCTCTTTTTAAATCCTCTTCTGTACTAAAAAAAGTTCCCCATTCATCCATGCTAAACAACTCCATTGCCATACTAGCAACTTCGGCTATTTCCATAGGGTATTCTTTAAAGCCACTTAACTCCAAAGGGTGTGCTAAAAAACTATGCACTGCATGACCNCCTTCATGTACCATTGTAGTTACATCATGCATTTGCCCTGCAGCATTCATAAAAATAAAAGGGGCNCCACTTTCGGCTAAGGGGCAGTTATAGCCACCCGGCGCTTTTCCTTTTCTGCTTTCTAAATCTAAATGATTTAGCTGCTTCATTTTTTGCAAACACTCCCCAAAAAAAGGACGAAGCTTTGTAAAACACTCTATGGATTTATTTACCAACTCATNGCTTGTAGTAAACGGATGTAAAGGTTGTGTGCCAATAGGCTCTGCATCAATATCCCAAGGGCGTAAAGTTTGTAACCCTAATTTTTCCTTCTTTTTTTGATAAATTAAATTTACTAAGGGTAACACATGTTGCTTAACAGCATCATGAAAATTATAGCAATCTTGTTTAGTGTAATCAAATCTTCCTAACTCTTTAAAACGATAATCTGTATAATTTTCAAACTCTGCATTTAAAGCCTCTTCATTTCTTTTTTGTACTAGTTGATTATATAAATTGTTAAGTGCGGCAGTATCTTGCAATCGGCGTTGTTGTATTTTATGATAAACCTCTTCTCTTTTATTTCTATCGTGACTCTCTAAAAATTTTGCAGCTTGTTGTAAGGTATATTCTTTATCATCAACAGTTACCGTCATTTTCCCACTTATTACCCCATATTGTTGTTGCAATACACTAAGCTCTGCTTGCAGGGGAATATTTTTTTCTCTAAATAATTCAATACTTTTTTTAACGCCACGTAAATAGGTAAAATATTTATCAGCATCTAATTCATTTANTAAAGGATGAGTTAGTAATTTTTTATTTAACGCATCTGCCAGGGGTTGTATTTTAGGCTGAATTTCTAGCACAAAAAAAGTAAACGCATCTTCCAAGGTTTTGTTTTCTGTATCGCAAGTCATTTTTATTTGTCTCCAGCAAGCATCTTCACTAACAATGGCCTCTAATTCGCTTTGGTCTTTAAGCCATTGTTCTAACTCTTTTTTGGTATCAATAGTTCTATCTAATAAATCTTTAAAAAAGGGTTCAAGGCTGTTCCAATCCTTTACTGTAAACTCTTTTGGTAAAAATTTTCTCTGTTGTTTTTGAATATTTGCGGTGTACATATAGTGTGTGGTGAAACCTACTTGTCATTTCGACGATAGGAGAAATCTATTTTTAATTTCATGAATTTGGAAAGTGTACTATTTTGTTTTTATACTATTCTTGTATAGATTTCTCCTCTCGTTGAAATCACAGAAAAAACCAATTTATTAAATCTCACCTCTATGATATAAATTTTGCGGCGGCCACTCTCCTAATACTTCCTCATTCAAAAAATTTCTATTAGGATTCATCGTGTCAATTAGATTATTCTTCTTCTCTCTTCGCCACTTTTTAATTTCTTTTTCTCTAGCAATAGCATCATTTACATAATTATAACTTTCGTAGTAAACTAAATACATTGCTTTGTATTGTGCTGTAAATTTATTGGATAGTGGATTATTACTATCTATATAATGTTCTATTAAACGCTGTTCTAGATTATTTGTAACACCAATATATAAAACTGTTTTTGTGTAATTTGTAAGTATATAAACCGAATAGTTAGTTTGTGATACTTTCATTTTAAAAGAGATAAGTAGATTTCTCCTTCGTCGAAATGACAGAAGAAAAATCAGCCCAATCTGCGTCATCTGTGTTCCATTTTCCTTAAGCCATTTTACGTGGGCTATTTATTTTTTTTGCAGGAGCATTATTTTTTATAGAGGCTGTTTTAGTTTCTGTTGGTTTTGTTTTGGCTACCATATTTTCTTGTGCAACATTTTCACCAGCTTCCGATAATTTAATTTCGATATTGTTTTTTTTAATCACATCAAACCATTTTACCATCTTCTTCATATCGCTTCCATATACTCGTACAAAATCTATAGTTGGATATACTTTTTCAAAATAACTTTTTACTGCTTTTGCATCACTAGCATCTGGTAACTTTTCGGCACTGCTTTTCATAGCGGTAAGCACATCTACTAAGTTTACATTATCTGCTGTAGTATATATTTCTATACTTTCTAAATGAGAGAATTGATGTATTCTATTACTTACAAATTTTGTTGTGTTATCCTCTAAACTACGAACAACACCACCATCTGCTTTTGATGAAACCAACTCAAATAAACCTGTTAGGCCTGTAACACTTACTAATTTATTATACTCCATTATTATACACTTTTAGGGGTGCAAGTTACTTGTAAAAACTGTATTAATTAGCTAAAAGCCTGCGGTTTTGTTAAAAATTAGTGNATTTAAGCTAGATGCAATGTTTTACTAAAATAAATTATGCAATACCGACAGTTTTTTTAAAGCCTGTCGTCTAATGAACCATGCAAGTAAAATTTTTATATAAAAAAATAAGTTCCTTTGTTTTATTGATGATCGTATTTAACTATGCCAATAGTCAAAATATAACACTTAAAGGAACTGTTACAGATAAATCGGACAAATCGGCTATTACCGGAGCAACCGTTACGTTGATAAATCAAAATGATACGGCTCTAAAAACGTTTAAATTAACAGATGCTAATGGTAACTTTCAGTTTAATAAGCTAAGCACTAATGCTTACGTTGTAAAAATTAGCTATATCGGTTACGAAAAAATAGAACAAAAAATTAATTTACAAGCTAGTAATAAAGTAGCAATATCATTTGCTATTGCTAAAATAGCAACAGATTTAACAGGTGTAGTAATAGTAGCAAAAGCACAACCCGTTAGTCAAAAAGGCGATACTACAGAGTTTAGTGCAAGCCAGTTTAAGGTAAATCCCGATGCTACGGCTGAAGATATTATAAAAAAACTACCTGGTATTACCGTATCCAGAGATGGAACGGTAACTGCTGCAGGTGAGCAAGTAAGAAAAGTAACAGTGGATGGAAAAGATTTTTTTGGAGACGATGCTACTGCAGCGTTAAGAAATTTGCCAGCCGATATTATTGATAAAATTCAGGTATTTGATAGATTGAGTGACCAAGCTCAGTTAACCGGTTTTGATGATGGAAACTCAATAAAAACCTTAAACATTGTAACTAAAAGCGGTATCCGTAATGGACAGTTTGGTCGTATATATGCTGGGGCAGGTACAAATGAAACCTATTCTGCAGGGGGCAATGTTAGTTTATTTAAAGGAGATAGAAGACTTTCCTTTGTTGGTAATTTCAACAATATTAATCTGCAAAATTTTTCATCGCAAGATTTATTGGGTGTAACAAGTAGCGGCGGCGGTGGAGGAGCTAGAGGCGGCGGTGGCAGAGGAGGTGGTGGAGGGGGAACAGATAATTTTACTGTAGGGCAAAGCAATGGTATAAATCAAACCAATGCATTTGGTGTAAACTTTAGTAATGTGTATAATAAAAAACTAACGCTTACGGGTAGTTACTTCTTTAGTAAAAGTAAAAACGAAAACGAAGGGTTAACAAGCGCGGAAACATTTTTTAATCCCAAAAACATATTTAGTATACAAAAAAGTAGTTCTATCTCTACCAATTACAGCCATCGTATTAATTTACGTATGGAGTACAAAATAGACTCGGCTAATAGCTTGTTTATTATTCCGAACATAAGTTTTCAAAAAAATAATACGCTATCTAATTTTTCTTCCGATAATTTTTATGCTATAAACGATAGTACAAATACATCTTTAGGAGGTACCGAGGCCGATAAAAATGGATTTAACATACGTAACAATATAATGCTTAGGCATAGTTTTCCTAAAAGAGGCCGTTCGCTTTCGGTAGGTTTTAATACCGCATGGAGTAAAAATGATGGCGAAACACTTACCGATACAAAATTTAAGTTTTATAAAAATGGCTTAGTAACAGACTCCTCTTTAAATAGATTTGCTGACAACGCCACAAATGGCACTACAATTGGTGGAAATATTGCGTTTACTGAACCTATTGGTAAAAAAAGTCAACTACAAATTGATTATACTCCATCCATACAAAAAAATAAAGCAAACCAAGAAACCTTTAGTTACGATGGGCAAAAATATAATGTATTTGATGCATCACTTAGCAATAAATTTGATAATACCATTACCACACATAATGCTGGCTTGAATTACAGATTAGGGCAAAGTAGAGATGAGCAACTTTCGTTAGGGTTAAATTTTCAAACCGCTAACTTACAAAGCGATAGAGTTTTTCCTACAACTACAAAAGTTAATCAAACATTTACCAATATTTTACCTAATATAGTATGGCGAAAAAAATTATCAAACTACAGCAATATTCGTTTGTTTTATAGAGCAAATACAAACTTTCCTAGTATAAATCAATTGCAAGATGTGGTTAACCTTAATAATCCATTAAGCGTAAGTAGTGGTAATCCTGAATTAAAGCAATCGTACACAAATTTTTTAAACGGAAGATATACGTACACCAATACAAAAACACAACATAGTTTTTTTGCCAATTTATTTTTACAAACCGCTAGCGACTACATAACCTCTGCTACATATATTGCTAAGGCCGATACCACCATTCAACAAAACATTGTTTTAAAAGCAGGGTCTCAATTAACAAAGCCTGTAAATTTAAATGGATATAAAAGCTTACGTACTTTATTTACATATAGTATGCCTATAAAAAAAATAAAAACAACACTTAATTTAAGTGCAGGTTTTAGTTACTCAAAACTGCCTGGATTAATTAATAATAAGGTAACAGAAACTGATGCCTATACCTATAACACAGGCGTAGTATTAGCTAGTAATATTAGTGAGTATGTAGATTACAATGTATCGTACAATGTAAATTTTAATAATTCTGCTACAAACACAATAAATAGCACAGCTACAAAGTACACTAGCCAAGTAATTGGGGCACAACTAAATTTATTAAATAAAAAAGGATGGTTTATACAAAACGATGTATCAGGAAATATTAATAGAGGGTTAGGAGCAGGCTTCAATCAAAACTATTGGTTATGGAATGCTGCTCTTGGGAAAAAAATATTGAAGAAACAAGTAGGGGAGCTTAAATTATCGGTATTTGATTTATTAAAGCAAAACCAAAGTATAGTGCGTACTGTAACAGGAAACTATATTCAAGATGCTCAAACGCAAGTACTAAAACAATATTTTATGTTAACGTTTACGTACAAATTAAAAAACTTTGGCACAATAAAAACAAACCAATTTAATAGAGAAGGGGGCGGCAGGCAATTTAGACAAGGAGGAATGGGGGGCGGTGCTCCAAATTTTTAGTACTTTTAAAGTAGATAACAAAATGAATAGTTTTGAACCAACCCGATTTAATTATAGCACTACAGCAAGGAGATAACGAAGCTTTTAAAAAGCTTATAGATGAATGGCAAGATATGGTTTACAATACCGCATTGGGTATTATACAAAATGAAGATGATGCAGATGAAATTACACAAGAGGTTTTTATACAAGTGTTTCAATCAATAAGGTCTTTTAAAGGCGATGCAAAAATTAGTACATGGTTGTATAGAATAACAATATCAAAAGCATTAGATTATTTAAAAAAACAACAAAGAAAAAAACGATTTGGGTTTGTAGATTATTTTTGGAGCGGTAATAAAAACGACGTTGATGAGGGGAAAGAATTTCACCACCCAGGAGTAGTAATGGAAAACAAAGAAATGGCCAGTCAATTGTTTAAAGCCATGAAACAATTGCCCAATAACCAACGAATTGCTTTTACGTTGCATAAATTAGAGGCACAAAAATATGGAGATATAGCTGTTATAATGAACATATCACTGCAAGCAACAGAATCGTTAATTGCAAGAGCTAAAACAAATTTGAAAAAAATAGTACAAGAATATTATACTAAAAACATTGCTTAGTAATATGAATAAGAATATTAATAACTGGGTTGATGAAGCTTTGAACAGTTTAGATGATGTAAAAAGAGCAACGGCTAAACCGTATGTGCTTACACGAATGAATGCTAAAATGCAAAATAGCAATTCATCTATTTGGGATAATGTCTTGCAATTTATTAGTAAACCTATGGTGGCATTGGTTTGCATGCTAATAATAATTGCTTTTAATGTACTTGTAGTTTCAAGAAATTACAATACGTCTAATACCATTAATGAAGAACAAGCGTTAACTGTAGATGAGTACAACGCTAATATAACCGCATTAAATTACACCGAAAATATTGAACCATAATGAGTAATACACCTAAAAGTAAATTGTATTTAATTATTATTGGCTTATTACTACTAAGCAATGGGGCCTTGTTATTTTTGTTTTTAAATAAAGATGATGGGCGTGGAAGGAAAAGAGAAGATAGACGAGCAAAGATGACTACCTTTTTAAAAATACAAATTGGGTTTAATGATGTACAATTACAACAAGTAAATTTGCTTAGCACACAACACAAAGAAAAAATGAAAACCGATTTTGACTCAATAAAAAATAATAAACAACAGCAGTTAAAAGAATTAGGAATAAAAGGGTTTAGCGATAGTGCCATTTTACAAGTAGTTGTTAAAAATGCAGCGCAACAAAAAATTATGGATCAACAAATGCTTACACACTTTGCAGCTATTCGAAAAATTTGTACAGCAGAGCAATTGCCAAAATTTGATTCGTTATTTTACAAGGTTTGGGAAAGAATGAAAAAATAAATTTTAAATATATATAACATGAAAAAACAATTTTTATTATTAGCAACAGCATTACTTATAGGTACTACAACCATGTATGCACAGGGAGGTTTTCAACGCCAAACACCTGAGGAAAGATTAAAACCTATTCATGAAAAAATAGATAGTGCGTTTAAATTAACTGCTGAAAAATTAGCTAAAGTAGATAGCGTTTTTTTAGAATCATTTAAACAGCAAGAAGCAAAAATGGCTGAATTAAGAAGCGGCGGAGAAAGGCCCGACAGAGAAGCTATGATGGCAATGCGCCAACAGCTAGCAGACGAAAGAGATAATAAATTAAAAGAAGTTTTAACAGAAGAGCAAATGAAAATTTGGAAAAATGAGTTAGAGCCTTCTTTACGACCACAACGTGGCGGTGGAAACAGAGGTGGCGGAAATTAAGGTTTTTATAACTAATAACCCTTTGCAATAATAAAAAAGTAGCTTTAATTTAAACCTGCTTTTATTTCAGTTAATGCTTTTTCAATTCCTTTTTTTACCTCTTCGTAGGTACTAAAGCTTTTTGTAATTAAATAAAATTTATTGCTGTGTAATTGTATTAATACCTGCGGATAGCTATCTACATTTAATTGCTTACACAAAGCAAATTCGTAATATGCTTTTTCTTTATACTCGTCACTTTTTAGTTTAGTATAAAAATCATTTTTACTAATCGTATATTTTTCTAAAAGATGCTTATAGGCTTCATCATCGTCTAAATCTCTTCCTTCATAATTTAATGCATATTGTAAATCGCCTGCAAACTCTAGTTGGCGTTCAGGATAAATTTCTTTTAAAATGCACAAGGCAATAGCTGGCTTTTCGCTATTCATTACCCAATCGCTTTTATCAGGATTGGCGGTGTGCCATAAAAAATCATCGCCAAATTTAATACCAGTAACCTCTTCTACTCTTTTGTAAGCACCTTGTATGTAAGGTCCTATTTTTTCAATAGGCATTTTGTTTTCGCCAATCATCATGCCTCCGCTAAGTACTTCAACATCTAATTGGAAGCTGTATTCTTCGGCAATTTTTTTTATTATAGGGCTAAAGCCATAGCACCAGCCGCAATAGGCATCGTAACAATAAATAAGTATTGGTTTTTGCATGTTGCAAAGTTCCTAAAAACAATTTAATATTGTTACATAAAATTAATAAAATGGAAAGAGCAATTGCAGGATATCATTTACTTATGTTATTAACCGTAGTTGATAATAAATTAAATGGAAAAGAAGATATTGTTATTAGAGATTGGTTGAGTACCGAGTTTAATTTTACTCCTAATTTAGATGATGAAATGAAGGCATTAAGTAATTTGAGCAAAGAAGACTATACCTTACATTTTCAACACTAGATGGATAAATTTTATCATCTTCTACTTTTAAGCTAACAATAGTAATATAGCTCAAACTGTATTTTTTTAATTTTCTTTTTTAATGAGCTTTTAACCAATTGTCTCCCATACCAATTTCTGCATCGGTTGGTACACCATTAGGTAATGCTAAAGCTGTTTGCATACAATGTAAAATAATAGGCTTTATACGATCTACTTCTTCTTTATGAGCATCAAAAACTAATTCATCATGCACTTGCAAAAGCATTTTACTTTTAAAATTTTGTTTTTTAAATTCGGCATCAATTTTTATCATGGCTAATTTTATCATATCGGCCGCTGTTCCTTGTATAGGGCTGTTAATAGCATTCCGTTCCGCAAAGCCACGTACAGTAAAGTTTGCACTATTAATATCTTTTAACCACCGTTTACGTCCCATCAATGTTTCTACATATCCGTTTTCTTTACAAAAATTTATGGTGTCATCCATATACTTTTGTATGTTAGGAAACTGTGTTTTATAGGTATCAATTATTTCTTTTGCCTCTGCTCTTGATATGCCTAAATTTTCGGCAAGGCCAAAAGCGCCCTGCCCATAAATAATACCAAAATTTACACTTTTGGCTTTGTAACGCATTTCTTTTGTCACTTCTTTTTCATCTACATTAAAAACCTTTGCAGCAGTAGCGGTGTGTATATCTTTTCCGGTANNAAANGCTTCACACATATTTACATCGCCACTAATAGCAGCCACAATACGTAACTCAATTTGTGAATAATCGGCACTTATTAAAAAATAATCTTTATTTCTTGGTATAAATGCTTTTCGTATTTCTTTTCCCTTATCGGTTCGTATGGGTATGTTTTGTAGGTTAGGGTTATTACTGCTTAACCTGCCCGTTACTGCTACAGCCTGTGCATACGATGTATGTACCCTGCCTGTTTTTTTATTTATCATTAGCGGCAAGGCATCAACGTAAGTGCTTTTAAGTTTTGTGTATTCTCTAAAAGCTAAAATATCATCTACAATTTTATTTTGTGCAGCTAATTTTAGCAACACATCTTCCCCTGTTGCATATTGGCCTGTCTTTGTTTTTTTGGCTTTTGGGTCTAGTTTTAGTTTATCAAATAATACTTCACCTAATTGTTTAGGGCTTGCTAAATTAAAACGAACACCAGCTTGTTGGTACACACTTTCTTCGGCTGTTTTTGCTTCTCGTTCTAGCTCCTTACTATATTCATTTAAAAATTGTTCATCAATTCGTATGCCTTCAAACTCCATAGCTGCTAATACTTTTACTAAAGGGTTTTCTACTTCGTAAAAAACCTTCTCCACTTCTTTTTCTTTTAGTTGTGGTAGAAACGTATTTTTTAATTGTAACGTAATATCAGCATCTTCGGCTGCGTAGTCTTTTATTTTTTCTAGTTCCACATCTCTCATATTGCCTTGATTTTTTCCTTTCTTTCCAATCAATTCATCAATATGTACAGTAGCATACCCTAAATATTTTTCGCTCAACGCATCCATACTTCTTTTACCATCTGGCTCAATTACATAATGGGCAAGCATGGTATCAAATGTATTTCCCAATAATTCAAAACCGTACCATTTTAATAGTAGCATATCATATTTAATATTTTGCCCTATCCATGTTATAGATTTATTGTTGAATAATTGTTGAAAATTGTTTAGGAGTTTAATACACTCCTCTCTATCTATTGGGCAAGGCACATAATAAGCTTCACCTTTTTTTACAGAAAAGCTTAAGCCAACCAGCTCTGCTTCATTTGCATCAATGCCTGTTGTTTCGGTATCAAAGCAAATTTCTTTTTCA
>JGI25910J50241_10000903_pt1 | contig 10427 bp, 8 predicted proteins | sample LauGreSBDMM110SN_3_FD_50241 | JGI IMG/M metagenome (IMG submission 50241) | reverse complement strand
CCAACAAATAAAAATATGCGTCAAGAAACAAAACAAAATAATATCGCTTTTGTGATAGGGGCTTCTTCGGTGGGCACCTTAATTGAGTGGTATGATTTTTATATTTTTGGAATGTTAGCGACCATCATTTCAAAGCAGTTCTTTCCTGCAGATGCAGGCACAGCAGCATTATTAAGTACTTTGGCCATTTTTGCTGCAGGCTTTATTGTAAGACCTTTTGGAGCCTTGGTCTTTGGACGACTAGGCGACCTCATTGGGCGTAAACACACTTTTTTACTGACCTTAATTATAATGGGGGGTTCCACTTTTGCCATTGGTTTGGTACCTGGTTATGCTACTATTGGATGGGCGGCGCCTATCTTGGTATTAATTCTACGTTTATTACAAGGTTTGGCCTTGGGAGGTGAATATGGAGGGGCTGCAACTTATGTGGCGGAACATGCGCCTGCAGGTCAAAGAGGTTTTTGGACAAGTTGGATTCAAACTACGGCTACACTGGGTTTATTTTTAGCCTTAGGTATTATTATATTAATAAGAACCAATCAAGGGGTGGAGAATTTTAGTGCAGAGTGGGGTGGATGGAGATATCCTTTTTGGATATCCATTTTACTAGTAGGCGTTTCTGTATTAATTAGAATGCGCATGAGTGAATCACCCATGTTTACCAAATTAAAATCAGAAGGAAAAACTTCAACCAATCCTTTGAAAGAAAGTTTTGGGAAAAAGGCCAATTTTAAAATGGTTTTATTGGCATTGTTTGGTGCCGTGATGGGACAAGGGGTTGTCTGGTATACAGGACAATTTTATGCGCAAAGTTTTATTGAAACAGTTTGTAAAGTGGAGTTTGTACAATCACGAAATGTAATGCTGATAGCTATATTAATGGCCACACCCTGTTTTGTTTTATTTGGTTGGTTAAGTGATAAAGTAGGCAGAAAATGGATTATGTTAATAGGTATGTTAGCAGCTGTGCTTACGTATAGGCCTATTTACAAAGAATTTATAAATATTACATCTGCAGCGAATAGAACTAAAATAGTAGATGCAAGACTTACTAGCACTATGACAAGCTATCCTATTTATGATGCCAAGGATAAAACAAAAATATATTTGAAGCAGCAAACAGATACGACTTATTATGATGGATCTGTTTTTAAATATTATAGAACGGATACCATTATTTTGAAAGCGCCAAGAGATGAAGCAAGGCCAATTACTTTAATCAATCCTGACATGATTCAGTACAGTTCGCCTTATGCTAATTTGGTGGTAGAGAAAACGATGGGTAATGCTGCTTATTGGCATATGATTTGGTTGGTCTTTATTCAAATTGTTTATGTAACTATGGTATATGGTCCTATTGCCGCTTTCTTAGTAGAAATGTTCCCTACTAAAATTAGGTATACTTCCATGTCGCTTCCTTATCATATAGGTAATGGTGTATTTGGTGGCTTGGTTCCTTTTTTAGGTACTTTAATAGTTGAGTTCACCAAAACTTCTTCAAATCCTGCTGGCGATGCTTTAGCAGGACTATGGTATCCGATTGGAGTGGCTTCCGTATGTTTTATTATTGGCCTTATTTATTTAACGAATAAAATTGATAAAAATGTAATGGACTAATGGCCTAAGGCATTATGTTTATGCTTGTTTGAAATAAAATAAATTATATGAATACTATTAAAAAATTATTGGGATATGTATGGATGCTAATAGCGCCCAGTATTATCTTGTTTTTAGTGTATGAAGCTTACGATAAAATTTCTAAAGCCCCTGCTGCCACAGAGTCGAATGTTATTTTGCAGTGGGTTATTATACTATTAATATTTACGCCTATCTGTGTAGGATTTTTTATTTTCGGAGCCTATGCTAGCAAAGGCGAGTATGATTAATGGTAAAATCATTTTATATAAGTACTTTTGATCTATGTCATTAGTGGTAAATACCCTTTGCAAAAATTACGGCCATCAAGTTGTGGTGAACGAGGTTTCCTTTGAATTGAAGCCTGGAGAAATTGTTGGTTTTTTAGGGCCCAATGGCGCCGGGAAATCTACTACTTTAAAAATGCTCGCTGGTTTTTTAGAAACAGATAAAGGCTCTATTGTTTTAAATGGTGAGCGCATCCATCAAAATGCAACTGCTGTAAAAAAACAAATTGGTTATTTGCCTGAATCAAATGCATTATACCAAGACTTATATGTGAAAGAATATTTACAGTTTTTAACTTCTGTTCATGCTGTCACAAATGCGTCAGCAGCGATTCAATCGGTAATAGAAAAAACAGGGCTTAGTCAAATGCAAAATAAAAAAATTGCAGCCTTGTCAAAAGGATATAAACAAAGACTTGGCATTGCAGCTGCCATTATACATCAGCCAATACTTATTTTATTAGATGAACCCACGGCTGGTTTAGATCCCAATCAATTAATCGAAATTAGGGCCTTGATTCAGTCGCTAAGCAAGGACACCATGATTTTATTTTCAACACATATCTTACAAGAGGTTACGGCCATATGTGATCGAGTGTTAGTATTACACCAAGGAAGGCTAGTGGCAGACGAGCCTACCCGTCAATTATTAGATAAACATGGTGCCAGTTTAGAAGAAATATTCAAAATGCTTACCCATTAAAAAAAAGGGTGTAAATTGCAGTCTCCTTTTTGAAATAATTCGTTTGATCGTAAAAATAATAATTATATGAGTTACATTATTGAAGTTCGTGCAAGACAAATTTTAGACAGTCGTGGAAATCCTACTGTAGAAGTAGATGTATTAACTGACGAAGGGGCTCTGGGCCGTGCTGCAGTGCCAAGTGGTGCAAGTACTGGTATTCATGAAGCAGTAGAGTTAAGAGACAATGACAAGAAAAAATATCTAGGCAAGGGCGTACTAAAGGCTGTTAAAAATGTAAACGATTTAATTGCAAAATCTATTAAAGGATTTGACATTACAGCACAAGCAGAGATTGATCAAATTATGATTGATTTAGACGGCACAGCTAATAAAAGTAAACTAGGAGCGAACGCTATTTTAGCGGTAAGTATGGCGGTAGCAAAAGCAGCAGCAGAAGAAGCCAACCTACCTTTATACAGATATATTGGTGGTACGAATGCAAGAACAGTTCCGATGCCCATGATGAATATTTTAAATGGGGGAGCACACGCCGATAATAAAATTGACTTCCAAGAGTTCATGATTATGCCAGTAGGCGCACCTAGCTTTAGCGAAGGTCTGCGTTGGGGCGTTGAAATTTTCCATTGCTTAAAAGGGGTATTAAAGAAAAGAGGATATAGCACCAACGTAGGAGATGAAGGCGGATTTGCACCAAATATTCAAAGCAATGAAGAAGCCATTGAAACAGTACTTGAGTCAATTCAAGCGGCTGGTTATAAAACAGGAAGCCAAATTGCAATAGCGATGGATGCAGCGAATAGCGAACTTTGGAATGCGAAGAAGAAAAAATATGTTTTCCATAAAAGTTCTGGAAAAGAAATGAGCAGCGACCAATTAGTAAAGTATTGGGAAAGCTGGGTGAAGAAATATCCTATTGTTTCTATTGAAGATGGCATGGCTGAAGACGATTGGGCAGGTTGGAAAAATTTAACTGAAACATTGGGCGATAAATGTCAATTAGTAGGGGACGATTTATTTGTAACCAATGTAACAAGAATACAAACAGGTATTGATAAGAAAATTGCGAATGGCTTACTTGTGAAAGTGAACCAAATTGGCACTTTAACTGAAACTATCAATGCAGTAAGTTTAGCACAACACAATGGTTACAATACCATTATGTCACATAGAAGTGGTGAAACAGAAGACACTACTATTGCCGATTTAGCCGTGGCTTTAAATTGCGGTCAAATTAAGACTGGTTCTGCTTCTCGTACCGACCGTATGGCCAAGTACAACCAATTAATTCGTATTGAAGAGCAATTAGGTGAAACAGGCGTTTTCCCTACTAAAGGCAAGTTAAAGTTTGGTAACAAATAAAAATACTAGTATTAAAAATAAGTAGAGGAGCTCCTAGGGGCTCCTTTTTTTTGTCATATCATGAGAACTATGTTAATTTTACGCCAAGTCTCCAATATGAAATTCATTAAAAAAATACTACCCTTTGTAGCCAATCGATACTTTGTTGTAAGTATTGGATTTGTGGTATGGATGTTATTTTTTGATCAAAGAGATTTTTTTCAACAAAGAGAAAGAGCAGCAGAACTTAAAAAAGTAGAAGACGCTAAAAAATATTATCAAAAAGAAATAGAGTACACGCAAAAGCAATTGAATAATATTCAAAATAATAAAGCGGCTATTGAAAAATATGCACGTGAAAGATATTTACTACGCAGAGAAGGAGAGGAANTGTATTTNTTTGAAGATACACTCCNTACNAGCACCAAATAATGACAAAAAAAGAACGCTATGAATTAGTGCTTGCTTATTTTCAAGAGCAAGTACCCATTGCTGAAACGGAGCTACTGTATGAAAACCCCTTTCAATTATTAGTAGCCGTTATTTTATCGGCACAGTGCACCGACAAGCGTGTCAANTTAACCACGCCTGCTATTTTTAAACAATTTCCTACCCCTCAAAAAATGGCCAAGGCTAGTTTTGAGCAAATGTTTGCACTTATAAAAAGTATTTCTTATCCTAATAACAAGGCCAAGCATTTAATTGGCATGAGTCAATTATTAGTAGATAATTTTAATGCAGAAGTGCCTTTGACAGTGGAGCAGTTAATTACACTTCCTGGTGTGGGACGCAAGACCGCCAATGTAATTACCTCTGTGGTAGATAAACAACCCAATATGGCAGTAGATACCCATGTATTTAGAGTCAGTAGGAGATTGGGCTTGGTACCCATGACAGCCACTACGCCCTTGGCAGTAGAGAAAGCATTAATAAAACATATTCCAACAGCACTAGTGCATACAGCACATCATTGGTTAATACTGCATGGCAGGTATACTTGTTTGGCAAGAAGCCCTAAATGTGATACTTGTGGCTTACTTACTTTTTGCAAGGAAGGGGCAAAAAAAAGCGCCTCTTGAATTAGAGACGCTTTATGTATAAGTTAAGGCTGAATATTTTTTCAGCTATTAATACACTACAAATATTGTTCTACTGCAGTTACTAATTCTTGTTTAGTAATAGGAATGCCCATGATTTTATTATAACCTTTAGCATCAACAAAATATTTATCGCGAATAATTTTAATTAATTGCCCGTTGTTAATTTCTGGAATGACTACTGTTTCAAAATTCTTTAAAATGTCGCCTAAGTTTTTAGGGAAAGGACGCATATACTTAATATGTGCATGGCTTACTGCTTTGCCTTGGCTTTGTAAATGTAATGCGGCACTCTTGATGGTTCCATAAGTAGAACCCCATCCAAGTATTAATACTTTTCCTTTTTCAGCACCAGTGTCAATGGTTTGTAAAGGAATATAGTCTGCAATTTTTTCTACTTTAGCTTCTCTTGATTTTACCATGAATTCGTGGTTCTCAGAATCATAGCTAACGTTTCCAGTTTCTGCTTGTTTTTCTAATCCACCAATTCTATGTTCTAAACCTGGAGTGCCAGGAATAGCCCAAGGTCTTGCACCTTTTTCATTTCTTTTATAAGGAAGGAATTTTTCTTCGCCTTCGTCTAATGCTTTTTTAAATTTTACTTCAATGGTAGGTAAGCTACTTGCAGAAGGGAATTTCCAAGGTTCAGCACCATTGGCAATATATCCATCACTTAATAAAATAACAGGTGTCATATGTTGTAGGGCAATACGCACTGCCTCAAATGCCATATCAAAACAATCGCTAGGCGTTGAAGTTGCAATAATAGGAATAGGTGCTTCACCATTACGTCCATAATAAGCTTGCATTAAATCGCTTTGCTCTGTTTTAGTAGGTAAACCCGTTGAAGGGCCACCTCTTTGAATATTCACAATGACTAATGGAATTTCTAACATCATGGCGAGTCCCATGGCCTCTGTTTTCAAAGCCATACCTGGTCCTGAAGTAGTCGTTAAACCAATAGAACCACCATAACTTGCGCCAATAGCTGCACTAATACCAGCAATTTCATCTTCTGCTTGGAAAGTTTTTACATTAAAGTTCTTGTACTTACTTAATTCATGTAAGATATCGGTAGCAGGTGTAATAGGATAACTTCCTAAGAATAATTGAAGTCCACTTTTTTGAGCAGCTGCAATTAATCCCATTGATAATGCTTGGTTACCCATGATACTTCTGTAAGTACCNGGATCCATTTTTGCCTTTTCTACTTTGTATCTAGAAGAAAAAAGTTCGGCCGTTTCACCATAGAAGTAGCCTGCTTTTAATACATCGATATTACTATTTAAAATAGATTCTTTCTTTTTGAATTTATCTTTTAAATATTCAATAGTGGTGTCTAAATCTCTGTTGTATAACCAATAAATTATACCCAATACAAACATGTTCTTCGCACGGTCTCTTTCTTTATTACCTAAATCGGTATAGGCTTTTAAGGCTTCGCGTGTTAATTTAGTTACATCAACTTTTGTTAAATCATATCCATCTAAACTACCATCTTCTAATGGATTAATGCCATCAGGGTAAGCAGCTAAGCGTAAATTCTTTGTATCAAATCCTTCAATGTTCGCAATAATTTTTCCGCCTTTTTTTAAGCCTTTTAAATTTACTTTTAAAGCGGCTGCATTCATGGCAACCAATACATCACAAATATCACCTGGTGTGTATACTCTATTAGAACTAAAATGAATTTGGAATCCACTCACGCCTGGAAGGGTTCCTAATGGAGCTCTGATTTCCGCAGGGAAATCGGGGAAAGTAGCTAAATCAATACCTAATAAGGCAGTGTTATTNGTAAATTGCTGACCCGTTAATTGCATACCATCACCACTATCACCNGCAAATTTTATGACTACATCTTGTAAAACAACTTCTTTTTGCATATTCGATTTAATTGGAGCACGAAGGTACAAATCCAAGGGCCTAAAACCTTAACTTTTTGTAGTTTTTTTATAGTTTTCTTGTCTACCTTCATANCCACAAAGCCTTGATTTTATGCTTATTGGGCCCTTTTTTTACCTATTAAGTCTGTTTTTACTACCCTTTCTGCCCGCTCACCCAATGGCAGTGTCGGTTTATTAGCAAAAATGGTTGGCTTGTTAAAAAAGCGAAAGTNCTACCGCTTTGATAAGAACACCCAGCATCCAGGGCTTAAAAATGCATTGAATTAGCCTTTTTTNGACAATCATTCAAAGTATTTAGTATTTTTATACTAGAAAAAAACTTAAAACTATGGCCATCTTTAAATCTGGAAATCCAACACTTACCGAAAAAATATTTGATAAAAGTTTGCATGACAATGCTACTTCNTTTGGTGTAATGAGCATTCGCGGCACCATTCAAAAATTTGGTTTTTTACTTTTGATGGTAATAGCTGCCGCCATGTACGTTTGGAATGTGTATGCTGAAGGTAATACAAGTTCTGCTACCACTTATATGCTAGTGGGCGCCATTGGTGGTTTTGTCGTAGCCTTGGTAATTATGTTTAAGCCTCAATGGGCTGGCTATATTGCACCTGCTTATGGAATATTAGAAGGTTTATTTATTGGAGGTATTAGTGCTTTTTTTAATGCTATGTTTCAAAAAACCTATCCAAATATTGTACTACATGCAGTGGGTTTAACTTTAGGTGTAGCGCTTTCTATGTTCTTGCTTTATAATTTTAGAATTATTAGTGTAACGAATCGCTTGCGTTCTATTATTATGTCGGCCACCATGGGTATTGGTTTATTTTATTTAATTGTATGGATATTGGGATTATTCGGAGTGAATATGGGATTTGCATTTGATAGTTCTCCATTAAGTATTGGTATAAGCTTATTTATAGTAGGTATTGCAGCTTTAAATTTATTATTAGATTTTGATGCCATTGAAAAAGCGGCTGAAAGGGGTGCGCCTAAATATATGGAGTGGTATGGTGCCTTTGGATTACTAGTTACTTTAGTATGGTTGTATATGGAAATTTTAAGATTGTTAAGTAAATTAAACTCAAGAGACTAGTGCGTTTATTTATCCCTTTAAATAAAAATTACAATGGAGTTTAAGCGGGGTAAATTATCGAACGAGCAATTGATACATCTTTATCGTTCCTTGCTTTTGCCAAGAATGATAGAAGATAAAATGTTGCTTTTACTTCGCCAAGGAAAAATTAGCAAATGGTTTAGTGGTATTGGGCAAGAAGCCATCGCAGTAGGGGCCACATTAGCCATGGAACCTACTGAATGGATCATGCCCTTGCATAGAAATTTAGGTGTATTTACTGCACGAGGTATGCCCTTGACCGATTTATTCAAACAATGGCAAGGCTATAAGTCGGGTTATAGTAAAGCGCGCGAAAGAAGTTTTCATTTTGGTAGTAAGGAACATCATGTTTGCGGTATGATATCCCATTTAGGTCCTCAATTAGCCATCGCAGATGGCGTTGCACTAGCTTATCAACAAAGAGGACAATTAAAAGCTACATTAGCATTTACAGGAGAGGGTGGAACCAGTGAAGGTGATTTTCATGAAGCCTTAAACGTTGCGGCTGTATGGGGCCTGCCCGTTATTTTTATTATTGAAAATAATGGATACGGATTAAGTACACCTACCAATGAACAATATAAATGCGATTATTTAGTAGAGCGTGCCAAAGGTTATGGCATTGAGGGTATTCGCATTGATGGTAATAATATTTTAGAAGTATATGATACAGTGAAAGGTGTAAGAGATTATTGTATTAATAATCAAAGACCTTATTTAATTGAGTGTACCACTTTTAGAATGCGTGGGCATGAAGAAGCCAGTGGTGTAAAATATGTTCCAAAGGAATTAATGGAAACTTGGTCCAGAAAAGACCCTATTAAAAATTACGAGCAATATTTAGTGAATGAAAAAGTAATCACTGAGATGGAAGTGGCCACAATCAGAAATGATTTAAAGCAAAGTATTGAATCGGATTTAAAAATGGCCATGGAGCCAGAAGACTGGCAGCCATCTGTGCAAGAAGAAGTGGCCGATTTATTTGCACCTGCTTTACCTAATACCATTTTGGATTTTACCGCACTCAATAATCCTATATTAACGAAGAAGCGTTTTATAGAAGCTATTAGTGAAGCCTTAAGACAATCAATGGTTTTGTATCCTGAATTAATTATCATGGGTCAAGACATTGCTGAATATGGAGGCGCTTTTAAAGTAACAGAAGGTTTTGTTCAACAATTTGGAAAGCAAAGAGTACGCAATACACCTATTTGTGAAAGTGCCATTGTGGGTGCTGCACTTGGGTTAAGTTTAGAAGGCATAAAGTCGGTAATGGAAATGCAGTTTGCTGATTTTGTCACGGTTGGCTTTAATCAAATTGTAAATAATTTGGCTAAAATAAATTATAGATGGGGACAGAATGCAGATGTCGTTATTCGTATGCCAACAGGTGCGGGTGTGGGAGCGGGCCCTTTTCATTCACAATCAAATGAGGCATGGTTTACACATGTGCCCGGATTAAAAGTAGTTTATCCTTCTAATCCCATTGATGCAAAAGGTTTATTGATTGCAGCATTGGCTGATCCTAATCCCATACTTTATTTTGAACACAAAGTAATGTATAGAAGCCTGGAAGCAGAAGTACCTGATGAATATTATCAAGTTCCTATTGGTAAGGCGGCATTAGTGAGCGAAGGAGAAGCCGCTTGTATTATTACTTATGGTATGGGCGTGCATTGGGCTCAGCAATATCAAGCAGCGCATAGTGAAGTGTCCATTTCAATTTTAGATTTAAGAACCTTGGCCCCATTAGATTATGAAGCCATTGAAAAAGTAGTGAAGGCCACTGGAAAAGTAATGGTACTGCACGAGGATAATTTAACTGGTGGTATTGGTGGAGAAATTAGTGCNTGGATTGCAGAGCACTGCTTTGAATATTTAGATGCACCTGTAATGCGATGNGCTTCCTTAGATACACCTATTCCTTTTAATATTGTTTTGGAAAAACAATATTTAGCGAATTCAAGGTTAGATGAAATGATGCAAAAGCTTTTAGCTTATTAATTTCTTTAATAGCTTTTACCTTTGATAAGTATTTGTAACAGAGCTGCCAGAAGTATCTGTTAAAATAAAAGTATATTTATTATTTGCATCCCAACTATANTTTACATATCCATTCTTAGTACCTCTTTTATAAGTTAGCAAATANCNATTTGTNCCTACAGNAACAAAATCTGTAATNGCTGCNCCACTTAATGGNNTNGTNGCNGGGCGAACTGGTTTNGNAAATGCTTGTGGTATAACTTGATTTTCTGGNGCAGTTGTANNGGGATCAAGTGTAACCTTACCTTTTAATGCGCCAATAACATAAGGGTAATCTGTTGTTCCATGATAATGATA
>JGI25910J50241_10000902_pt1 | contig 10430 bp, 10 predicted proteins | sample LauGreSBDMM110SN_3_FD_50241 | JGI IMG/M metagenome (IMG submission 50241) | reverse complement strand
GCTTTTGAACAACATGGGCTGGCAGGCTAGCGTCGAGCTTGAGGATGGACTGGCTATGGCGTACAAAGATTTTTTACAAAAAAACTAGATTTTTCCATATCAAGAATTAAACGAAAGCAAGCATGACTACAAAAACTGCGCTAATCACGGGGATAGCCGGACAGGATGGTTCTTATCTCGCTGAATTATTGCTTGATAAAGGTTATCTGGTTCATGGCATCAAACGCAGAGCCAGTTCATTTAATACCCAGCGGCTGGACCATATCTACCAAGACCCGCATACAGATAATGCGCGACTTAAATTGCACTACGGTGATTTGACCGATACCAGCAACCTGGTGCGCATCATTCAAGAAACACAGCCTGATGAAATTTACAATCTGGGTGCGCAAAGTCATGTGGCGGTCAGCTTTGAAAGCCCGGAATACACGGCTGATGTAGACGGCATGGGTACTTTGCGAATTCTNGAGGCGATACGCATTTTGAGTTTGGAAAAGAAAACCCGTTTTTACCAAGCCAGTACCAGTGAGCTTTATGGTCTGGTGCAAGAGACCCCGCAAAAAGAAACCACACCTTTTTACCCGCGCAGTCCTTATGCGGTCGCCAAACTTTACGCTTATTGGATTACGGTCAATTACCGTGAAGCCTACGGCATGTATGCCTGCAACGGTATTCTTTTCAACCATGAAAGCCCGCGCCGCGGTGAAACATTTGTTACTCGCAAGATCACACGAGGCTTGTCCAATATCAGCCAGGGTTTGGAAGATTGTTTGTTCATGGGTAATCTGGATGCATTGCGCGACTGGGGTCACGCAAAGGATTACGTGCGTATGCAGTGGATGATGCTGCAACAGGATCATGCGGAAGATTTTGTGATTGCGACCGGTGAACAATATAGCGTCAGGCAGTTCATTGAATGGACTGCCACTGAGCTCGGTATGCCCATACGTTGGCAGGGAAGCGGTGTCGACGAAGTGGGCTATTCAGGCGACAAAGCCATTGTCCGAATTGATCCCCGTTATTTCCGGCCCACAGAGGTTGAAACTTTGCTTGGAGATCCATCCAAAGCCAAANAAAAACTGGGTTGGGTGCCTGAGATCACTGCCCTGGAAATGTGCAAGGAAATGGTAGCAGCCGACCTTAGTGAAGCCAAAAGGATGTCCTTATTGAAGCAGCACGGCTTTAGCGTGAATGTAAGCCTTGAATAATATTATTTTCATGATCGAATTTAATGTAACCGTCATTGACTAATGAAATAATAAACAAATGACATTCAGNATTCACAAAGCAGTCTTCCCCATCGCCGGTCTCGGCTCTCGCTTCCTGCCCGCCACCAAAGCATCCGCCAAGGAAATGCTTCCGGTTGTAGACAAGCCGCTCATTCAATACGCTGTCGAGGAAGCCTACGAAGCCGGTATCCGCCACATGATTTTTGTCACCGGTCGTACCAAGCGCAGTGTGGAAGACCATTTCGACACTGCCTACGAATTGGAAAACGAACTTGAGCAAGCAGGAAAAACTGAACTGCTGAAAATCGCTCGCAGCATTTCCCCGGACGACATGGTGTGTAGCTATGTGCGCCAACCGCGTGCGCTGGGTTTGGGTCACGCGGTCTTGTGCGCAGAGCCACTGGTAGGCAACGAAGCATTTGCCGTATTGCTGGCAGACGATTTGATGGTCGGTCAACCGTCCATCACCGCGCAAATGGTCAAGCAATACGAAGAACTACAAGCAAGCATTCTGGCGGTGCAAGACGTGCCCCGTGAACAAACCAACCGATACGGCATTGTCAGCGCTGCTCATACAGCAGGTGACTTGACCGACATTTCCGGTATCGTTGAAAAACCAGCGCCTGCGGATGCGCCTGGCACCTTGGCCGTGGCAGGGCGCTACATACTGACGCCTGGAATTTTTCAAGAGTTGAAAAACACGCCCAAAGGCGCGGGTGGCGAAATACAGTTGACCGATGCCATCGCGCTGTTATTGAAAAAAGAAAAAGTGTTTGCCTACCGCTACCAAGGCATACGTTACGACTGTGGCAGCAAACTAGGCTTTTTACAGGCCACTGTCGATCTGGGTGAACACCACCCGCAAGTAGGCGCAGAATTTACCGCCTGGCTCGCGTCCCGCAGCTGATACTTGTATTTCGGAGCCGGACTGGCCTTTGCCAGTCACCTACATTACCCGAGTGGCTCTTTCTCCTTGGTTAACCCTTGTCTTGTGAGTGATATAAATGGGCGGTTCCATGGAAAAAAAATGCCCGCAATGAATGTGATTCGCAGCTTACTGCGTTACCTGGTTTTTCTCTCTGCTTGTTATTTCTCTTCAGCCTGGCCCGGTTTGCTGGTCAAAGAAGACGTAGACAAATTATTTGCCGACCAATACCTTGTCGGCGATATTCAGCCGAACATGCCTTTGTGGCCTTTGTTCGCTAAAAATCCCGCAGAACCCGACGCCAAACCTGAGCTCAAAGCCTATGTATTCGAGACCATAGATTTTGAGCCTGTTCGCGGATACGGCGGCAAGCCGATTGATGTGATGGTGGTGATGGATGTCAACGGTAATTTTCTGGAATCTAAATTGCTAGACCACAAAGAACCCTTGTTTCGTTCCGAAGCCGGTATTGCGAAGCTGAGCAAGTTTGCAGCACAGTTCACCGGCTTGACCTCGCGCCACAACGTAGAGATTTTTGATTTTAAAGCCACGCCCCGGCGCGATGAAGCATACGCTGCTTTGCATGGCGTGCAGGCCGGTACGGTCACCGCCAAAGCCATCACAAAAACCATCATGCTGTCGGCGGCGTCGGTGGGGATTGCGCACGCTGAAGCCTCAGTCATTGGGCAGATCGCAGGTGCATCAGCCGCGGGCAGCAGACACAGACCGCAAAACGAAGATTACACGCCCATGGGCTGGGCAGACATGTTGTCTAACGGCATGGTCAGCACCCAAAACTTCGCGCGTGCAGACATAGAAAAAAAGTTTGCCAATACCAAGGCCGCTGGTAGCGACAAACTCGCTTCGACCAATCCCGACGAAACAGCATTGAGCGTGCACGTTGCTTTAGTCAGCATGCCGAGCATCGGACGTAATTTATTGGACAACGACGGCTGGCGTTTACTCAGCACCAACCGTCGGCAGGCGCAAGCTCTGCTGGTCACTGAATCCGGTCCCATGGCACGCATGAACTACGAGAGCCAGCGGGTGCAAGAGGAGTTGCCGTTTGAAGTCAGGCAAAACGGCAAGGTATTGACATTGAGAGCCATGTCGTATGACAAAGGACTGGTCGTGCCCGGATACCCGGACAGCACACGCGCCTACTTCTTCATCATCGACAACATGACGCCGCTGGATCCGACCTCCTCGTTTGAGATGGATTTGAAATGGGGCCGGCGCTTTGGCAGTTACCCCAACCAAGTGGTCAACACGGCGTTTCCATTGCACTATGACTTTCACGGATGGCGTGCCGCCTGGTTCGAACTGCGTTCGACCAACTGGATGGCGCTGGAATGGGTCAAAGCCTGGCAAACGCGTTCGGTTGAAATTGCGGTCTTGCTTATCGGTCTGGTGGTTTTGACCGCGGGGCTGGTCATGCAAAAACGCTTGAGTGCCACCACGCGTCGTTTGAAAGTATGGCGCAGCTTGTACCTGTTGTTTACCCTGGGATTCATTGGCTGGTATGCACAAGGGCAGTTGACCATTGTGAACATCACGGCGGCTTTGGATGAACTTCGTCATGGCGGAGATCTTGGCTTTTTCATGAACGATCCCATGACGGTGATTCTGTGGATTTTTGTGGCGGGTACTTTGCTGGTTTGGGGTCGGGGAACTTTTTGCGGCTGTTGTGTCCTTTCGGTGCTTTGCAGGAACTCATCAGCATGCTCACCCAGGCCATAGGCATACGCCAAAGACGTTTGCGCACTGCTGTGGATGCGAAATTGAAATGGATCAAATACGGCGTGTTGACGGTGCTGGTAGGCAGTGTGTGGCTGGCGCCTTCGTTTGCCGAGGTGGCAGTAGAGGTCGAACCGTTCAAAACCGCCATCAGTTTGTACTTTGTACGCGACTGGCCTTACATCGCCTGGGCGGTGTTTTGTCTGGGCTTGAGTGTGTTTGTCTACCGCGGGTATTGCAGATACATTTGCCCATTGGGCGCAGCCCTGGCCGCCACCAATGTGTTGCAGCGCTGGTCGTGGATTCCGCGGCGCGAAGCCTGCGGTACACCTTGTCAGACCTGCCGCCATCGCTGTGAATACCAGGCGATAGAACCTCAGGGCAAGGTGGATTACAGTGAGTGTTTTCAGTGTCTGGATTGCGTGTCCATTTACCAGGATGACCAGCGTTGTCTGCCCTTGATTCAGGAACGCAAAGACGGTCAACGTTTCATACCTATACAAACAGGAGTCAATGCATGAACACACAACGACGTCAATGGCTGCGCTGGGGTTCAGGCCTGTTTGCGGCGGGTTTGGCCGGGCAGGGCGCATTTGCAGGCGTAGCAGACCGTCAACTGGTCTGGCGCGAACGCGCACTCATAGGCTTTGGCACCACCTTGTGGTTGCGTGCGGCTCATCACAATGGTGATCAGCTAGAGCTTGCGCTGAATGATGCAGTCAAAGCCATACGCGGTGTGGAAGCTGACATGAGTTTGTTCAATCCCGACAGCGCGGTGTCGCGTTTGAACCGCGACGGCGTATTGCAAAAACCTTCGGCGCAACTTTTGTCTGTGTTGAGTTTGGCGCGGCATGTGTCTGAGCGCAGTCAAGGCGCATTCGATGTGACTGTGCAACCTTTGTGGAATGTGTGGGCAAAAGCCCAGGCAAGCGATTCATTACCCGATCAAAAGCAATTACAGCTTCAGCGCAAACTGGTCAATTGGCGAGCTTTGGAAGTCAATACAGATATCGTCCGTTTGAACGCCAAAGGCATGGCTGTTTCATTGAATGGCATTGCTCAGGGTTATGCGGCTGATCTGGTTCGCGCTGTGTTGCAGTCGCACGGTGTGATGCATGCGTTGATAGATACAGGTGAGACCGCCACGCTTGGCAATGCGCCCGGTGACAAGCCCTGGCGTTTCGGCGTGGAGACTGCGGCAAATGTCAAATCGTCGCAACCTGAGATGACGGCTGACGGGCGCGCCATGGCCACCTCATCCGATGCGCACATGGCTTTCACACCGGACCATGTGCATCACCATATTTTCAATCCGCATACCGGCGATTCACCGCGTTACTGGTCGTCTGCGACGGTGATTGCGCCGTCTTGCGCCATGGCCGATGCTTTGACCAAAGTGTTTTTCATGTGCCCGCCGCCGCTTGTACAGCGAACTGCCCGCGCTTGGTGCGTGGACGTGATCATGCAGGACAAAAGCGGTAAGTGGCTCAATACCTTGTCAAGCGGTCTGGGCTAGACGTATCACCACGTGACTGTTTGCTATCAGCTGTCTGAAGTTTTCTGAGGTATCAGACCACAGCGCCAGATCCACTTTGAAAGGTAAATCAGAGTCGCTGAAGGCTTGCTTCAGATCTGCAACGGTGGCGATGTTCAAGGACGTTTCGCCCATCACAGCAATATCCAGATCTGAATAAGCTTTGACATGGCCCTTCACTCTGGAACCGAAGGCCCATACTTCGCGTTCAGGGATGTGTGCTTCAAGAATACCTTGGATGATGGCCCATTCAGTCACACTGACAGATACAGGCGGTGTGAGGTCAAGCATGTCTGAGTTGCAGTTGAGCGCAAAAAAATGTGATTTCTTCGATGAAATCAGGAATGACGGCCACCACTTTGTGCGCTACCGATTCGTCATAAGTATGACTGGTTTTGGCTCGCATTTCTCTGAATATTTTCCAGGCCAACCAATCGCTTTTTAGCAATGACTGTTCGTTGCCGGTGCGTATCAAATCTGCAAATTGCATGTCATCAAGTAATTGTGGATTCGCAGATGTCATCGCCAAGTGTCTTTTCAACATTTTGTGGCTGATCTCGTAAGTGAATTCGTAGCGCTGTATCAAGCCGTCGCGGATTTGGCTGTCACTGGTGTCCAGCACATAGCGAGCATAGCCTTCTGTCAAGCGCATTAATGCGTTATGCAGCGAGCTTAAATCCAGTTTAGGTTGAGACATAAAATTAAAAATTAAGTGGCATCAACGTATGCCGCATACCAGCACGCCGGGGTCGTTATGCGCGATGTCCTGGCTGTTTTTCGCATGGGCCACGTCCATGTCGCGCGGCAGAGGAACGCCGTTTTTCACGGCCAATACCTCGGCCATGATGCTCACCGCAATCTCTGCGGGTGTTTTGCTGCCGATGTAAACACCTATCGGTCCGCGCAAACGCTTGAGCTCTTCTTCCGATTTGTCCAGATGTTCGATCATGCGCACGTGCCGTGCTTCGTTGTTGCGGCGTGAGCCTATGGCACCGACGTAAAACGCATCGGTATCCAATGCTTCCAGCAAAGCCAGGTCGTCTAGCTTGGGGTCGTGCGTCAGCGCAATCACGCAGCTGCGCCGGTCAGCTCTGAAGCTTTGCACCACATCGTCCGGCATTTCGCTGGTGATGGTGACATTCGGTACCGACCAGGCACCCCGGTATTCTTCGCGCGGATCGCACACGGTGACGGCAAATCCGTTGAATAAAGCCATGGTGGCCAGGTACTCGGTGAGTTGACCTGCACCGATCAACAGCATGCGGTACTCAGGCCCGAAGGTGTTCACCAACTGCACCTCATCAATGCTGAGTTCGGTGGGCGAATCGCTGACCTGCATGTTCACGCTGCCGTCGACCAGCAAGGTCGAGCGTTGCATCAGCTTGCCCTGTTCAAGTGACAACACCAATTGGTCCAACTGCTTGGCATCCGGGTCAAATTCCAGTAGCAACTCCAGTGTGCCGCCGCAAGGCAGACCGAAGCGATGCGCTTCATCCGCTGTGATACCGTATTTCACCCGGTGCGGCGCGCCGCTGGGAATGACCGCTGCTTCACCGGTGGTTTGAGCGCTGGCGTAAGCCTGAGTGAAACGGTAAATCAAATCGTCTTCAATACAACCGCCCGACACCGAGCCGACCACCGCGCCGGTTTCGCACAGCGCCATGATGGAGCCTATGGGGCGGGGCGATGAACCCCAGGTGCGAACCACCGTGGCCAGCAGGGCGCGTTGCCCGGCGAGCCGCCAATTGCGCAGTGAGCGCAGAACCATGACATCGATATTTTCCATGGGGCATACTTTAACGCTTACCGCATTGACGCAACCTACCCGTTTTCAATCTGTTGACATGGCTCAAAAACTCATACTTCCCGATCTGCTTTTNTCACAAGGCTTCGGCACCCGCCGCATTTGCGCCGGTCTGGTACAGCAAGGCCAGGTAAAAATCGATACAGGCCTTGGTCTTGAAACGCAAACGCAGACAGATCTGTTGATAGANGTGGCGAACGGCATGATTTTNATGGTGCAAGGCGTACTTTGGNANTACCACGAGAAGGCCTATGTNTTATTGCACAAACCCGCCGGCACCGAGTGTTCGCACAAGCCCTCGGTCTGGCCCTCGGTGTATTCCTTGTTGCCTACGCCTTTGAGGCAGCGACCAGCGAAAACCGGTTTACAAGGCGTGCAGGCAGTAGGCCGCTTGGACCAGGACACCACCGGCATGCTTTTGCTCAGCGACGACGGCCAGTTTATTCACCGCATGAGTTCGCCTAAACACCACGTACCCAAGGTGTATGAATTGACCACGGAAGACGCCTTGGAAGAAAAAGTTGTAGCCAAATTACTTCAAGGCGTGGTGTTGAACGATGACCCGGCACCGGTCAAGGCCGCAGCTTGCCACTTGACTGGCAGTCACACATTGCAATTGACTTTGACCGAAGGCAAATACCACCAGGTCAAACGCATGCTGGCGGCGACCGGCCACAAGGTGGTGCAATTGCATCGCTCGCGCATAGGCGAAATGGCATTGACTGCTGATTTGGCGCCCGGTCAGTGGCGCTGGCTGAGTGAAGATGAATTGCAGGCTTTGACGCGCAAGCAATAAAGGGAATCGCAGTCGGTAATTGAGTCATTCCTTGCTGCTTGTGGTTCAAGGCAGTTGCTTTAAAAAATCCACAACTAACTGCAAACTCAGATCATGCTGATCACGGTGTGGCGAATGCCCACATGCTTGCAATACTTCGCGCCTGACCTTGCCCAGGGTGTGCAATTCCTCTATGTGTTTGAGGCTGCCGTAAATATCATCAACGCCTTGCAGGGCCAGTACCGGCGCGCCAATCTTCAGGCATTCTTTTTGAATATTGAAGGAACGAAAAGCTGGCGACAGCCAAATATCGTTCCATTGCCAGAAGGCGCAGTCCACATCGGCATGAAAGCGCGACAGGCGACTGCGCAAATCACCGGTTTCAAAAGCATGCTTAGCCGCTTCAATGGATCGCAGGCTGATATTTTCCACAAACAAATGCGGGGCCATCACCACGGCACCGGCCACCGCAAACCTGGCCGCATGCAGCAAAGCGATGCTGCCGCCGTCGGAGTGACCGATCAATACCGGCTTTTCCACGCCCAAAGATTGCAGTAATTGCGGCAAAACCTGCCAGGCCTCCAGATGCATGTAATCAGCCCCCAGGCGGTTGATGCCGCGCACATCGGGCACAGGGTCGGAGTGACCATAACCAAGCCTGGAATACACCCAACCCGCGCGACCGCTGGCCAGACAAACCGATAAGGGCCAGTCCTTATCCCGGCTCTGCCACATGGCGACTGAGCCCAGCCCCTCATGCAGAAATACCAGCGGGGAGGCATGCTCCGGACCGGGTATGCGGCGTACTTCAAGTTGGCTACCGGATATTTCTAAGCGTTGCATTGTCCAATGGTAAGGGGCAATTGACACCGGTTTGTATTCAAAAGTATAGGTTTTTCTGCGAAAACCAGCGTAGACTAAGACACATTCCTCAAGTACATTTTTGTATTGTTCTCACAAAGCCACACCCCATGGAAGACCAGTCACGCGACGATGCCGCCTATCTGAAAAGTTTGCGCCAAACCGCCGGGCTGGACTTGGCTCAGCTGGCTGCGCTCGCGAATTTGTCTGCGGGGCAGATCCGCCAGCTCGAGGACGGCGGCGAATCCTTGTTTTATTCCTCGCAAATCAAAGCCCAGTCATTGCGCCGCGTTATTCACTTGCTAGAAAGTCCTCAACCCAGTGGTAAAGCGACCAGAGTTCAGCCGGCGGATGCGGCCCGGCGCACCTCATCCAACGTGATTGAAAACATCATCCGTTTGTCTGAAAAGAACCTCAAAGGCAATATAGTGTCAACGCCTGTCAGGCGACCTGTCAACACGGCTTGGATGTTTGGTTTGCTGGTGTTGGTATTTGTTGGCGGCGGCGCTTACCTGTCTTGGATGTCCAACCGGGAAATTCCCCAATCTGTCTACAACGAGTGGGTAGAACCGCTTACCCGCAGTGCCGATGCTGCTAACCCGTCTTCAGTCAATGCCACAGTCAACAGTCAGCTAGCTGATGCTTCGGCCTCTCAAAGCACCACGTCCACCACCGTCGTCACTTCTGCGGCCACAGCGCCTGCACCTGCCGCCACCGCTGCTGCTTCTGCCAGTTTGAATGCAACAGCAGCGGTTACCCCTACCAATCCAGCGCCCGCGCCTTCTGCGCCTGCCCCTGTCGCTGCGGCCGCTTCTGTCGAAAAAATAAAAGCCGTGGCGTTGCCCTTACCTGAACCGGCAGCCGCAGAAAGAAAAACCGACAAGCTGTCGCAGGAGTCGACCAATGCCGACGATAAAGTTGCTGCCGATTGCAGCACTATCAAATCAGAGGCCCTGACAGCCAACTCGGTTTCTCCAAACAAAGCTGCAACTTATGTGTATTTACAGGCAACCAAACCCGTAAAAATCTGTGTTGAAGACGGACAAAAACACAAATCAGTGGTCAAGCTGGATGCAGGTACAGGGCGCAGTATCCATGGCAGTCCGCCCTGGACACTTGCCAGCCACGAGCTCAAATCAGTGCAAATTTACTTCCAAGGCTCCAAGGTTTGGCTGCCTTCCCAGGCCGACAAACGCATCGTTTTGAATGAACAACCTGTAGCCCCGTGATTTTTTGCCACAATAGGGCATGAACAGCACTCGCCTGAGTGGTGAAATAGGTAGACACAGCGGACTTAAAATCCGCCGCTTTCGTGAATAACGGGCGTATCGGTTCGATTCCGATCTCAGGCACCATCAACAAATACAGCGCATTCAACGAGAGTATTTGCTAACTTTCAGCCGAAATTCTACCGTTGCACAGTCGTTGCACAAAATAGGTCTTGGGATTAGACTTTGTGCAACGAGTTCACGAGTACATTGTTATCAACATGTGACTCTGAAAAAATCCCCAATCTCTCATGCCCCAAAAGAGCGACGCTACTGTTCATATTCTTGAGAAAAAAG
>JGI25910J50241_10000901_pt1 | contig 10432 bp, 9 predicted proteins | sample LauGreSBDMM110SN_3_FD_50241 | JGI IMG/M metagenome (IMG submission 50241) | reverse complement strand
TCGACGGCGGNCTTGAGGCCGAGGTCGCGGCGGGCGGCGGAGACGTCGAACCAATGGTCCTTGGCGAGCTCGACGGCCACGAACCGGGTCATGGGCGGCTCGCCCTTGAGACGGAAGAGCGTCCAGACGCCTTCGAGCAGGGCGCCGAGCCGGTAGGCCGAGCGCTGGCTGATCCGCTGGGTGACGGGCTTTTCGCCAGCACCGACCAGCAGGCGGTTGATGAAGGCCCAGAGCTTCACGGGCTCGCCTTGGGAGAGGAAGTAGGCCTTGCCGTTGGCCCGCCCGGCGAGGAGCGCATCGAGGGCGCCGAGGTGCGCGTCGGCTGCGGTGTCGACGTGCGTGACGTCGACTTGGTTCTCGCCGTCGCCGACGATGCGCAGCTTGCCGGTGCGGGCGCGGGCAAGGANCCGCGGAAAGAGATGTGGGTCGCCGGGGCCCCAGATCAGGTGCGGACGGAGCGCGCAGACCTTAAGCTTATCCGAGGCAGCCTTGAGGGCGACTTCCTCGGCGATGGCCTTGGTCTCGGCGTAGGCGCAGAGCCAGTTGTCCCCATAGGGCAGGGACTCGTCGGCTCCGCGGAACGCCTCACCGCTGAAGACGACGCTCGGGGTGCTCGTGTGCACAAGGGCGCGGACGCCGTGCGCCTTGCACGCGTCGACGANGTTCGAGGTGCCGTCGATATTGATGCGCAGGTATTCTTCCCAGGGGCCCCAGACGCCGGCTTTGGCGGCTACGTGGAAGACGTAGTCGCAGCCTTGGACGGCTGCGTCGACCGTGGCGCGGTCGGCGATGTCGCCGCGGAGGAAGTCCACTTGGTCGGCAAGTTCGCCGGTGAGCGGAGTGCGGCCGAGCACGCGAATTTGGTAGCCGCGCGCGAGGCAGCGGCGCACCACGGCTTGGCCGAGGAAGCCGGCGCCGCCGGTGACAAGGACGAGGGGCNTCTTCATCGGTCGAGGCGGCGGGTCCATTCCTTGGCGAGCTGGAGGCGATGGATCTTGGCGTTGTGACGGACGTCCACCGGCAAGGCGCGCTGGAAGACGATGTGCTGCACGCGGCTGGCCTGCGGATGGACGCGGGCGAGGTCTCGCAGTTCGGCGATGAAGCGTGAGTGGGCCGCTTCGTCCGCAGGGTAATGTCCGCCGCGAGGCTCGACGACGAGAGTGGGCGTCTGGTCCGGGGCGGTGCCGATTCCGATCAGCGCGCAGCGGAAGACCTGCGGATGTTGGCGGAAGGCAGGTTCAATTGATTCGGTCGGCAGATCGCCGTCGGCGGTGCGGACTTTTTCTACGCGGCGCCCGAAGAAGAACAGTCGACCGGCCGCATCGAGCGAGCCCAGATCACCCATCCGATGCCAGACGCGGTCGCCATCGGCGATCTTCGCGAGCCGGGTGGCCTCGGGTAATCCATCGTATTCGCGGGTCACGCTCGGTCCAGTCGCAATGATCTCACCGACTTCGCCGGGCGCGCAGGGCCGGGCCTCGGCCAAGGTCGCAATCGGGCCGTCGGTCTCGCGGATCACACGAATTTCGACGCCGCTGACCGGCCGACCAACGCAGGTGCCTTGGCCCCGCAGGGCGAGCTGGCGCGCTTCGCCGAGCAGTTCATCCGACGTGATGGTCGTGACCGGCAGGCATTCCGTCGCGCCGTAGGGCGTATGGATTTCGCAGTGCGGGGCGATAACGCGGAGCTTGGTGAGCAGTTCTCCGGAGACCGGGGCTCCCGCGATGAGAAGGCGGCGGAGGTCGGGCAAGATCAGCCCGTGCGCCACGCAGTGCTCGGCGACCTTACCCCAGATCGCGGGCGAACCGAAGGAGGAGGTGACTTTCTCCGCGATGAGTGCGGCGACGAGCGGAGCGGGGTCGGCGGCGAGCGGCTTGGCCGGGTCAAGGAGTGGGGTGACCGTCGTGGTCCCGAGGGCGGGGTTGAAAAGCGCGAACAGCGGCAGCATGGCCATGTCCGTCCCGCCGGGCTGGATGCCATAGGTCGACCGCACCACCTCGATCTGGGCGTCGAACATCCCATGTGTATAGCAGACGCCCTTGGGTGCGCCCGTCGAGCCGGAGGTGAACAGGATGGCCGCGAGCGTGTCTGGGCCGACATCGGCAAGTGGGCGAGGCGAGCCCGCGGCGGCGGATAAAGCTTGGCGCCAGGAGGCTCCCCCGACCATCACGCGGTGGCGGAGCGTGCGGAAGTCTGCGATGGGCAGGCGGCTGAGCAACGTGGCTTTCCGTCCCCCAATGAGCGCGCTGGGGCGGGATTGGCGGACGCAGCCACGGAACGCCGCCCAGCCCATACCGGGGTCGATTGCCACCGGCACTGCGCCGAGTTTTAGGAGACCGAACATCCCGATGATCAGGTCGGGACCGGGGCGGACCGCCAGGAGCACCCGCGTGCCTATAGTGATACCGTGATGTTCGAAATACTTGGCGGCCGCATCGGTTTCTTCGTCAAGCCGGCGGAACGTCCGCACCTCGTGTCGCACTCCGCCGGCGGCGTCGACGCCGATCGGCGAGCGGGTCGCTGGACTGTCCGGATGCCCGATGGCCGCGATCCGGAGATGACGGGCGGCATTGCTTCCGGTGTCGTTCATGGCCTGCAAACGAAGAAGCCCCGAATCCGGGGCTTCTGCAAGGGCTACTTGCCGGTTTAGTAGTCGGTCAGGGTGACCGCGCCCCAGAGCAGGGTGACGCGATCGCCCGAGGTCAGACGTCGGGCGTTGAATTCCCGCATATTGACGCCCACGGTCGCTTTCTCGGACGAGCCGTAGGAGCCAGACTCGACCTTGACGATGCCAAGGAAGTTGTGAGAGGGCTCCAGGGTGACGTTCTTGCCGCGGTAAGGGGTGTCGTACGTCGTGCAACCGATGAGGGCGGAAGCGATTAAGGTGGCAAGGGCGAGCTGCTTCATTGGGGGGTAGAGCTGAAGATTGTGCGGGGGAGGGGGGCTGACAAGTCAGAATCATTCACGAAGCCGCCCAGTCCCGCCAGAGGATGACCAGTTCGGGTCCGCCGAAGAACCAGACCGCCCCGGCGATAGCCATGCTGGGGACGAAAGGAACCACTCCGGCGTATTCTTCCCCCTTGATTTTGGCTTGAATCAGGCCGGGCAGGGCGGTGACGACCCCGATGACCGAACCTCCGAAAAGGCAAAAAATAGCACCCTGCCAGCCGCAGTAAGCCCCCACGCCGGCGCAAAGGATGATATCGGCTTCGCCCATGGCCTCGCGGCCGGCCATGACGCTACCGATGGTCCGGATCCACCAGACGAGCGCGGTACCGACGGCCACGCCAAGCAAGGCGTCGATCAGCGCGCGGAACCGATTCACGGCTTCGATTGAATGCAGGGTCTCGCCATGAATCGAAGGTGCCAGCATCGCCAAGATGATGCCGCTGCCGACCAGTGCGAAGTTCGGCGCGTCGGGCACCATCATGTCATCAAGGTCGCAACCGGCGAGCAGGACGAGCAGCGGAAGATAGACGCAGGCGACCGCGGCTTTCGCCGGCGGCAGGAAAGACCAGGCCGCGACGAAGAGCAGGGCCGTGATCAGCTCGACGAGTGGATAGCGGACGGAAATGCCTGCTCCGCAGCACTTCGCCCGACCGCGGAGGGTCAGCCAGCCCACGAGCGGAATGTTATACCAGAAAGGAATCGGCTGACCGCAGGCGCAGCGCGAGCCCGGGGTGACGATGGACTCGCCCTTGGGCAGGCGATGGATGCAGACATTAAGGAAGCTGCCGACGCACGCCCCGAAGGCTCCGGCGGCCAGCGCCGCGAGGCCCGGGTTGAGCTGGGCGAACTTCTGCAGGTCGGCGAGCGTCATGGTCAAGAGGTGGTTTCGCCAAGGGCGGCGCGCATCGGGGCTTCGGGAGGGAGCATGCCATGCCAGAGGCGGAAGGCGAGCGCTCCTTGCCAGCGCAGCATTGAACGCCCGTCGCCGCAGGCGATGCCGTGTTCGCGGGCATCCGTGAGCAGGCGCGAGGCTTCGCTACCGTAGGTGGTATCGAAGACGAATTGTCCGGCGGCGAGAAGCGCGACAGGGAAGGGTGAGGCGTCGGTTGGCTTCAGGCCGAGCGTCGTGCAGTTGACGACGACGGCGTCAGGGGAGGCCTTGATCTCAGCCAGGCCGGCGGCTTGGGCCCGCGGGTCGGCGAGCGCGGACGCGAGTGCGGCGGCCTTGGCGGCATCGCGATTGTGCAGGTGCAGCGCGGAGCAGCCGTCGGCGAGGCAGGCCGCGGCCACGGCGCGAGCCGCGCCGCCNGAGCCGAGCAGGATGACTGGACGATTCTTGGTCGTGCGACCNGAGCATTCGCGTAGCGCCTCGAGGAAGCCTTGACCATCGGTGGTGTCGCCGGCCCAGCCGGTCGGCGTGCGGACCAGCGTGTTGACCGACGCCGCGCGGCGCGCCTCGTCCGAAAGGGTTTCGGCGATCGCGAGAGCTTGGATCTTGTGCGGCACCGTGAGGTTTACGCCGGCGAAGCCCTTAGCGTGCAGGAGCGCGAGCGCCTCCGACAGTTCTTCGGCGGTAATATGTAGTCGATGGTAGCGCACGCCGGCGAGGCGGGGGTTCGTCGGGAGCAGCGTCGCGATGGCGGCGTTATGCATCGCCGGGCTGAGTGAGTGCGCGATGGGGTCGCCGAGCACGCCGAGCTGGCCAGGGGCGAATTCAGTCGAGCGTAAGGACGCCAGCGTGAGGGTGTCAGGCGCGCTCATCGGTCTTTTCCAGGGCGTGGACGAAGGTGAGGAAGAGGCGGCTGCTGCGATCGTCGCCCTGCGCCTCGAACTGCGAGACAAGGTTCCGGCAGCAGCGGGCGAGCGTCTGGTGTGTGGTCACGGGACGCAGAAAGGCCTCATCGGCCGGCAGTTGGTTGTCGAGCAGCAGGAGCTGGATCTCCGCGCGCGTGCGGAAGGCGCCGCCTTCGTAGCAATCGATGTACAGTGGTTCGCGACCGCGGAAGATGCCGACCATGAAGCGCCCAGGGAGGCCGACGGGTTCGACGGGCAGGCCGAGGCGGCGGGCGACGAGCAGGAAGATGAGGCAGAGCGAGATGGGGATGCCGCGGCGGCTGCGGATGACCTGGGAGAGTAGGGAGGACGCCGGGGCGGCGAAACTTTCCTGCGCGCCGCGGTAGCCTTCCTCGCCGAAGATGACGCGGCANAGCAGGCGGCATTTCGCGCGCACATCAAGCGGTTCGGCGATGAGGTCGCGGGTGCGGTCGGCGAGGCGGTCGAGTTCGGCCGCATAGGCACCCTCGGCCAGCGACGGTTCCGTGGCGCGCTCGAGCAGCAGGCAGGCTTCCTCGAGGTCGCAATGCGGGTCGCGGATGTGCTCGACGAACGCGTGGGCGGCGGCCTCGGGCGTACGCAGGTCGGCGAGCAGCGTGCGGGCGTGGGCCGCGAGGGCATCGTCTTTCGTCAGGGTTTCGAGCCAGAGGACGCCGGGCAGACCGGCGGCCTTGATTTTACCGAGCACGGCGAGCCGGACGACCGGGGAGGGATCGTCGAGGAGGCGCACCAAGGTCGCCAGCTCCGCAACATGCTTCATGGTGGTTTTCTACCTGCGCAGGAGGCGTCTCGGCAACAAGGGAGTCCGCGCGGCGCGGTCTTTTAGAGGTTGACGGCCGCGCGGACGGCGTGACGCCTGCCGAGGAGTCGGGCGGCGGTGAACAAGGGTTTTCGGATTGAAGGGAACCGTCGCCCGAGGGAGTCTGGGTTTCATGACCGCTACGCGTATCCGCTGCGGGGTGGCCGGCACGGGTTCGCTCGGCCAGCACCACGCCCGCATCTACTCGACCCTGCCCGGCGCCGAACTCGCTGGCATCTTCGAACCCGACGATGCCCGGGCGGCCGAGATCTGCGCCAAGCACCACTGCCATCGGTTCGCCACGCTCGACGAGATGGCCGCCGGTTGCGACGCTGTCAGCGTCGTGGTCCCAACCAACCACCACGCCGCCGTCGCGCTCCCGTTGCTCGCCAAGGGCGTGCACCTGCTGATTGAGAAGCCCCTCTGCGTCACGCTCGAGGAGGCAGCCCAGATTCTCGAGGCCGCCGCCAAGGCCGATCGCATCGTCCAGGTCGGTCATATCGAACATTACAACCCTGTGATGTCGTACCTCGAGAAGGCCGTCACCGATGCCCGCTACATCACCGCCGAGCGCCTGGCCCCCTTTACCCCGCGGGGCACCGAAGTCGGTGTTGTGCTGGACCTGATGATCCACGACATCGGCATCGTCCTGCAGCTGGCCAACTCGCCCGTCGAGCGTATTGACGCCGTCGGCGTGTCGGTCGTGACCAAGACCGAGGACATCGCCAACGCCCGCCTCGCCTTTAAGAACGGCTGCGTGGCTAACCTGAGCGCCAGCCGCGTCTCGCTGAAGAAGAACCGCGAGATCCGCGTCTTCCAGACGGGCGGCTACCTCTCCATCGACTTCATGGGCCAGAAGGGCCACACCGTGCGCGTTGACCCGACCGCCGAGGGCGGCTTCGCTAAGGAGGAGATCCCGATCGAGAAGGGTGAGCCCCTCGCTATCGAGCTGGCCTCGTTTACCGCGTGCGTCCGTGACCGCAAGAGCCCGAAAGTCAGCGGCGAGCTCGGGCGCACCGCTTTGGAAGTCGCCATNAAAATTACCGAACAGATCTGCGCCGGCATGGCGCGCAAATGAGCGCGTTCCCGACCATCCCGGCGCACTTCGCCCGACCCCGCGCAGGCGAGGTCGATGTCCTCGTCGTGGCCGGGGAGCATTCGGGCGATCAGCATGCGGCCAAGGTCGTCGGGGACCTGCGCAAGGCTCGTCCCGGCCTGCGCATCGCCGCCTTCGGCGGCCCTGAGTTGCGTGCCGCGGGCGCCCAGCTGCTCATGGACATGACCACGTTTTCCGCCGTGGGTATCGTAGAGATCCTTTCGGCGTATCCGTTTTACCGGAAGCTCTTTGCGCGCATGGTCGACTGGACCACGCAATGGAAGCCCAAGGTCGTCGTCCTCGTCGATTACCCTGGGCTCAACCTCCGCCTCGCGAACGAGCTGCGTAAGGCCGGTCTGTCGCGCGCCGGCTTCGGCGAGACCGCGGTCATTCAATATGTCAGCCCCCAACTATGGGCCTGGAAGCCTAAGCGCCGCTTCACCATGGCGCGCGATCTGGACGGCGTCGGCACGATTTTCCCGTTCGAGCCGGCGGTCTATGCCGACACCAAGCTGGATGCACGGTTCGTCGGCCATCCCTTCGCCGAGTCTGACCATCAACCTGGATTGACGTATGACCCCGAAGGCCCGGTGCTGCTGCTGCCGGGTAGCCGTCCGAAGCCNGTCCGCAAGATTTTCCCGGCCCTCGTCGAGGCCTTCGCGCTCTTCCGCCAGGAGCACCCCAAGCGGCGTGCGCTCGTTCTCCACACCGGTGGCGAAGTGCATGCGGAGCTTTATCGCCTGTTGGCTGAATACGGCGATCAGGCCAAGGGCATCGACCTTCGTCCTGTCTCCGAAGGACCGGCCGCCGGTTGCGCCGCACTCGTCAGTTCTGGCACCATGTCTCTGACCGTCGCCCTGGCGGGCATTCCCGGCGCGGTCGTGTATCGGGCCAATCCGCTTACCTGGATTGTCGGCCGCCGCTTGATCGCTGGCAGAATCGACGATCTCGGTATCGCGAATATCCTCCTCAAGCGGCAAGCGTGGCCTGAATACCTGCAGGGTGCTTGTGAGCCCGTGCCCTTGGCGGCGCGTCTGCGCGAATGCGTCGAAAATCCGGGCCCACGAACCCAGGCCGTGGCCGATGCCGGCGAACTTCTACGGATGCTTTCCGTCCCGTCCGGCGCCACGCCCGCCGAATGGGTCGCCACCTTCTTGCCCAAGTGAGCACGTCGCTGAAGATTGCGGTCCTCGGCTGCGGGTATGTCGGCGCTGAGTTCGCCCGCCAAGCCCGTGCGGCTGGACATGAAGTGCTTGGTATTGTCCGTTCGGTAGTCTCACGCGATAGACTCCGTGCGGAAGGCATCTCTGCTGAGGCCTTTGATATTCAGGCCGGTGATTGGGCGCTGCTCCCGAAGTATTTCGACGCGGTCGTCTATGCGGCCAGCACCGGTGGTGGCGGACCTGAGGCTTATTCCTTAGCTTACGACGTCGGTGTGAAGCGCGCGCTTGCGTGGGCTCGCGACGTCGGTGCACGCTGCTTTATTTTCACCAGTTCCACGGGTGTGTATCGGCAGGATGACGGCGGCAAGGTCGACGAGTCTTCTCTCGTGGGTGGTGCGCCGACGGCGGATGCGATTCTCGGTGGCGAGCAGGCCGTGCTGGCTTCTGGTTTCGCGAAGGCACGCGTGTTGCGCTTCGGTGGACTTTACGGTCCGGGCCGTCATCACCTCGTCGATCAATTGCGCCGCGGTGATAATGTCATCGGCGGCCGCGTGGATCATTTCATCAATTATCTGCATCGCGATGATGCGGCTTCGTCGATTCTCGTCGCGATCATCGGCGGACCCGCCGGCGCGCGTGTCTACAATGTCGGTGATGGGAATCCCGTGACGAAAGAAGCGCTCGCAAAATGGATCGCGACGCGGCTCGGCCAGGTTTCTCCCGTGTTCGATTCGGCCGCTCCGGCGGGTCCCAGGGTGGCCAAAGGGGGGCGGACGCAGCCCAATCGTATTGTTTTGACCGAGCGAATTAGGGCGGAATTACCGTGGAACCCCGTATTTCCTGACGTTTTTGCGGGCTTAAGTGAGCTTTTCTGATACCGGAAGCCGTCTTGGGGTGCGGGCTTTAAGGCCGTTTCTTCACCCGTTCGTCTTCATCCTGTAACAATAGGATGAGATAGTCCGCTCGCACAACCGCACCCACACCTATGAATAGCACCCTCAAGTCCATGCTGATCGCCGCTGCCGCCATTACGTCGGTTTCGGCTTTCGCCCAAGACAAAGCCACGCTCGATCTTCTCGTGAAGAAGGGCATCATCACCGCTGAAGAGCGCGCCAAGACCCTCCAGTCTGCCGCCGCTACCAAGACGGAGTCCGGTATGGACCGCGTCTTCATCAAGGAAGCCGGCGCCAACCGCCTCACCTTCTCCGGCCGCATTCAGGGCCAGTGGGAAATGGCTGACTATACCCAGACCGCCGCGGGCGTCGAAACCCAGGCCGCCGATCTGAATAACTTCATGATGCGCCGCCTCTACCTCGGTGCCAAGGTCGATGTCGGCGCAGGTTTCTCCGGCGAGCTCGTCTGGAACTTCGGCGACAACTCCAACGCCTCCAGCACCAGCACCGTCACGTCCAACGCCGTCAACGCCGGCGGCACCCCGGCCACGACCACGGTCGCGACCTCGACCACCGTCCGTGCCGGCGCGGCTGATAAGGCCGTGGTCACCTTCGAATCCGATCTCGGTAAGTTCGATATCGGCTACCAGAAGGTTCAGTTCGGCCAGGAAGAGAACACCTCCTCCTCCGGTCTCTACACCGTCGAGCGTTCGATGGTCACCCGCTATTGGGCTGAGTCCAACAACGGTCGTCGTCTCGGTTTCGGCGCCCGCCACGTCGGTCTCCACTACTCCAACAAGGTCGTCATCGGTGAAGGCGGCCCCGGCACCCTTGCTTACGGCGCCGCGATCGTAGACGCCGTCCAGGGTTACAACAGCACCGGCGTGAACGACTACGGTTACTACGGTAACGTCTCCTTCGACTGGAAGCCCTTAGGTACCACGATCGGTATCAACTACGGCCTCACCCCGTCGGCTGCGGCTTCTTCGTCGGCCGTCACCGCTCTTAATGGTAAGATCGCCATGGCCGAAGGCTTCAACCCGTACTTCAAGTACGTAACCGGAGACCTCACGGTCGTCGGTGAGTACATCGTCACGGCCCTTGACGCTTCTTCTGGCACGGTCGCCAGCGCAACCGGCGTGGACCGCGATCCGAGCGGTTACAACCTCACCCTGGCTTACAAGCTCTCCGAGAACCTCGAAGCCGTGGCGCGTTACTCCGCCCTCGACACCGATGGTCGCGGTCAGCAGGCCGGTGATGGTTTCCGCGACGTCAATACCTCCCCCCTGACCGCCGCCACCTACGACAAGTCCAACAGCATCTTCGTGGGCCTGAATTACTACTTCAACAAGAACAACGCGAAGATCCAGTTCGGTTACGAGAAGGCTAAGCTCGAAGGTCGTATCTCCGGTTACGGCGTGGGTGGCTCCGCTACGGTGGTTGATGCCGACCATGCCGACGCGGATATCTTCCGCCTCCAGGCTCAGGTTCTGTTCTAAATCCTAGGATTTAAGGCTTCATAGCGCGAGGGCCGGCAGGGATGCCGGCCCTCTTTATTTGGCGGAATCACCGAACAGCCGGGCCATATGGTCCGGGCTGTTTCGTCTTCATGATACGACATGGCGGACACCATCACCCGTGCCCAGCGCAGCGCCCTGATGGCCAAGTTGCGGGGGCGAGCGGCAACGCCACCACCAAA
>JGI25910J50241_10000891_pt1 | contig 10468 bp, 9 predicted proteins | sample LauGreSBDMM110SN_3_FD_50241 | JGI IMG/M metagenome (IMG submission 50241) | reverse complement strand
GGTCCACAGGGCGATTGCGGCTTAACAGGGCGCAAAATTATTGTAGATACCTATGGCGGTGCTGCACCGCATGGGGGCGGCGCTTTCTCGGGCAAGGACCCTTCTAAGGTGGACCGTTCAGCAGCCTATGCAGGCCGTTATGTTGCTAAGAATGTGGTAGCCGCAGGCCTTGCCAGTAAGTGCCTAATCCAGATCTCGTATGCAATTGGTGTGGCGCGCCCCACTTCGGTGATGGTAAGCACCTTTGGAACTGGCAAGATCCCCGATGAGCAAATTGCGAAATTGGTATCAGAGCACTTTGACCTTCGGCCTAAGGGTATTGTCAAGATGCTAGATTTGTTGCGACCAATCTATAAAAAGACAGCTGCTTATGGCCATTTTGGGCGTGAGGAGCCTGAATTTACGTGGGAACGCAAAGATAAGGCTGCGGCACTTAAGGCGGCNGCAGGCATCTAGCCGAAAACTTGTTTACAATTTAAGTATTCCTNCAAGGAGCGTTGCNAGGGGCCGTGATTTATATGCGCCTCCCAGGCTTGGAGGGGAGTTACTTGGTAACTTCATTGCAACCGCGCTCGCTAACCCTATTGTCAATTGGTTAGCGAGTTTCTTGAACTTGCTCCGCTTGACGATCTTTAGCTGGAGCTTGTATGAACACCATTACAGATATCAAACTCGGTAGCGATTACGCCATTGCCGATATTAATTTGGCTGACTTTGGTCGAAAAGAAATTAAGATCGCCGAAACCGAAATGCCAGGCCTCATGGCCATTCGTGAAGAGTTTGCAGCAAAACAACCGCTTCGGGGTGCTCGTATTACCGGCTCCTTGCATATGACCATTCAAACCGCTGTGCTGATTGAAACCCTTGAAGCCTTGGGAGCCGAAGTACGTTGGGCTTCTTGTAATATTTTCTCGACCCAAGACCATGCAGCAGCCGCAATTGCAGCCAATGGCACACCCGTATTTGCAATCAAAGGCGAGACCCTAGAGCAGTACTGGGATTACACCCATAAGATTTTTGAATGGGCTGATGATGGTTTCACCAACATGATCTTAGATGATGGTGGCGACGCTACCTTGCTTTTGCACCTTGGGACCAAAGCAGAAAAAGATCAGGCTGTTCTTAATCATCCCACGAGCGAGGAAGAGCGCATTTTGTTTGCGGCCATTAAGGGCAAGATCGCTGTCGACCCTACTTGGTACTCTACCCGATTAGCCAAGGTAAATGGGGTCACTGAAGAGACAACCACGGGCGTACATCGCCTCTATCAAATGCATGCTAAGGGCGAACTTCGCTTTCCGGCGATTAATGTGAATGATTCTGTGACCAAGAGTAAGTTTGATAACTTATATGGTTGCCGCGAGTCTTTGGTAGACGCAATTAAGCGCGCTACGGATGTGATGATTGCTGGTAAGGTTGCAGTAGTGGCGGGTTATGGTGACGTGGGCAAGGGCTCTGCTCAAGCCTTGCGCGCCCTGTCTGCTCAAGTATGGGTTACAGAGGTAGACCCCATCTGTGCATTACAAGCTGCGATGGAAGGATATCGTGTGGTAACGATGGACTATGCAGCTGATAAAGCGGATATATTTGTGACTGCTACGGGTAATTATCACGTGATTACGCACGATCATATGAAGAAGATGAAAGATCAGGCAATTGTTTGTAATATCGGTCACTTTGATAATGAAATCGATATTGCGGGGATTGAAAAATATACTTGGGAAGAAATTAAGCCTCAAGTGGATCATGTCATATTCCCAGCAGCCAACGGTGCCCCTGAAAAACGCCTGATTATTTTGGCAAAAGGCCGTTTAGTGAATTTGGGTTGCGGTACAGGCCATCCGTCTTATGTGATGAGCTCATCATTTGCAAATCAAGTGATTGCGCAGATTGAGCTGTGGGGGGCAGCAGGTACCACTAAGTATCCAGTGGGCGTATACACCCTACCAAAGCATTTAGACGAAAAGGTGGCGCGTTTACAGCTTAAGAAGCTTAATGCACAACTAACAGAACTAAATGATCAACAAGCCTCTTATATTGGTGTGAAAAAAGAGGGTCCATTTAAGCCAGAAACCTATCGTTATTAATGCGGACAAATAATCATGGAAATTAGTATTGAGTTTTTTCCACCAAAAACAACAGACGGCTTAGATCGATTAGAGAAAATTAGGCAGCAATATAACGCGCAGCTCAATCCAGCTTTTTATTCTGTTACTTATGGCGCTGGAGGCTCGACCCAAGCTGGCACATTGCAGACGGTGCGCATGATTCATGGGGCTGGTGATGTGGTTGCTCCGCATTTATCTTGCGTTGGAAATACCCGTGCTTTGGTAGCGGAGCTCTTAAGCTACTACAAAGAGCTTGGCATAAAGAGAATGGTTGCTTTAAGGGGGGATCTGCCATCGGGAATGGGGCAATATGGAGAGTTTCATCATGCCAATGAATTGGTTGAGTATATTCGAAGCCAAACGCAAGACTGGTTTCATATAGAAGTGGCAGCCTACCCAGAGTCACACCCTCAAGCAAAGTCGCCAGAAAAAGATATTGATTTTTTTGTTCAGAAAGTTCGCGTAGGCGCAAACTCTGCTATTACACAATATTTTTTTAATTGCGACGCGTATTTTCGATTTGTAGATGAGGTGAGTCGTCGGGGTGTTGATGTTCCAATTGTTGCGGGTATCATGCCCATAACGAGTAGCGCTCAATTGTTGCGATTTTCTGACGCCTGTGGCGCCGAAGTTCCTCGTTGGGTAAGACTTAGGCTCCAGTCATTTGGTGACGATACTCTTTCAATAAAAGCCTTCGGTGAAGAGGTTGTCACCAATTTATGTGAAAAATTGATTGCTTCCGGAGTGCCCGGATTGCATTTTTACTCATTAAATCAGGCTGAACCCACCCTCCGAATTACAAAAAATCTTAAGTTAACCAAATCCTGAGTTAAATTCAAACTTTGGGATAAATAGAGGAATTTGTCAAAATATAATCAAGTGGTTGATCATGATCTTGGGGCCTCCAAAGATCATGATTTAGCTTTTGCCAATCGTACGCAATTCCTACTGTTTTAAATAAATGACCCTCATTTTTTAGATTAAATATAGTTCGGTCAAAGTAACCACCGCCATAACCTAGCCGCCAGTATTGGTTCTGATAAAAGCCCCATCCAACACAGGGAATTAGGATGCAATCAGGGTTCACCAAAAAACAATTTTTTGAATTGGGGTCAGGCTCAGGGATTCCAAAGCGATTATTAATTAGTTGATCAGATTCTGACCAACTATAAAAGCTCATTGTTTTATTAATTTCAATTTTGGGAAGCAGTAGCATTCGCTTCAGGTTTGATTTGCGCCACCATAAAAGCAATTTGATTAAATTTGGCTCATCTTTATACGGCCAACAAAAGGCAATTGAATGATAGTCTGAGCAAATATTGGAGAGGAAATCCTCAACATTGCTTAAAAGACCTAAGTTATCTCCTTCAAAGTTCGGACTTTTTATAAACTTAGCTCGAGTAGATAATAAATTGCGGCGAACTAGATCAATTGGGGTGTGCATGGATTCAATTATCGAGGGAAAATAGAAGGATGTCCAAAAATTTATTTACCCCAAAATCAGCAAAACACGCTTTTGCCTTTTTGGCTTGCGTTCTAGTTCTTAATCTCGGACTCTGGCAGCCCGGCTTTGCCAAATCACCCAATAAGGTTAAAGCGCAACATAATCTATCAGAGTCTTATGAGCTTAGCGAAGCAGATAAATCATTTATTGAGTTACGTGATGCGGCCAGAAAGAATGATGTGGTTCGGAGTGGGCAGCTAGCAGCCACATTGGTGAACTATCCCTATACAGACTACATCCGCTATTTTCGTATAAAGCCACAAATGTTTGATAAGGGCAATGAGGCGCGTGCCGATACGATTGTGGATGAAGAGGTGCATGCTTTTTTAAAGACTTATGACAGTACTGCTATTGCTGATCGATTACGCAATGATTGGTTACTCGTTCTTGGTAAACGAAAAGATTGGCAGCAATTTGATAAAGAGTATCCACTCTTTATGCTTGATGACGACACTAATGTGAAATGCTATGCATTGCAATCGCGACTTGCAAAGCAAGAAGATCCAAAACGCATCGGGGAAGATGCTTTAAAAACCATGATCGATCCACGTAATTTCGGCTTAGCATGTCAAGAGTTAGTTCCCATGCTTGTGCAGGCTAAAGGGCTGACAATAGGTCAGGCAAAAGCGTTAGGGCGCTCTGCTGCCGAAATGAATTTAGAGACTATTGGAAAGCGGATCGGAGGCGAGGATCCAATTGCAGCGGTAGTGCGGTCTGCACGTACGGATGCCAGCAAGACTTATCGCGAATTCTTACAGTCCAACACGCGCTTTAGCAAAGAGGATCAAGCATTGGCTTGGGCAGTTATTGGTCAATTTTTAGCAAAACGTTTGGACCGTAATGCGATCGATGCTTACCGTCGACAACAGCAGCTAGGTTTTGATGCCTTCTTATCAACTGAGAGCCAAGAGTGGAAAGTGCGTACTGCCTTACGTGCCCACGATTGGCAATTAACCAAAGACACGATTGAGAAAATGAATCCCGCAGTAAGACAAAGGGATCCCGCATGGACCTATTGGTACGGTAGAGCCTATAAAGAGCTAGGCAATTCAGAATTAGCCAATCTCCAGTTTAAAGAGTTAGAGGACCAATACAACTTTTATGGACAATTGGCCCGGGAAGAGCTTGGAAAGCCAATATTGATTCCTGCTAAAGTCAAAGTGAGCGAATCAGAAATCAAAGGAATGGCAGTACGTAATGGGTTTGTTCGGGGCGAGCGTTTTTATGCCATGAATTTGCGATTTGAAGGAAATCGCGAGTGGAATTGGGAGTTGCGTAGTATGGGCGATAAGCAGTTATTGGCAGCGGCAGAATATGCCAAACGGATTCACCTTTATGATCGGACTGTTAATACGGCAGATCGCACAAAAGGGGAGCATGACTTTTCATTGCGTTACCCCACACCATTTAAAGAGCAATTGAGTCCGATCGCCAAGAATATTGATCTAAACCTGGCATGGGCATACGGTCTAATTCGGCAAGAGTCACGCTTTATTACAAACGCCTCCTCTTCGGTAGGTGCTTCGGGCCTCATGCAGGTCATGCCCAATACCGCTAAGTATGTTGCCAAAAAAATTGGGATGAACTCGTATACCAATGAGCNACTAAAAGATACCCAGACGAATTTAACTTTGGGTAGCCACTACCTTAATATGGTGCTACAAGACCTCGATGGTTCTTGGGTACTGGCCTCAGCTGCATACAATGCAGGCCCGTCTAGACCAAAGTCTTGGCGTGAGAAATTAACGCAATCAACGGAAGGTGCTATCTTTGTCGAATCCATTCCATTTAATGAGACTCGCACTTATGTAAAAAATGTTCTGGCCAATGCAACGTATTATTCACTTTTAATGGATGGAAAGTCGAGCACCATGAAACAGCGCCTTGGTACTATTCAGCCTAAAACAGCCGTGTTAAGTGAGTTACCATGAAACACGATGTTTTACTCGTTGGCGGAAGTGGTTTTATTGGAAAAACCATTGCTCAGCAGTTGCAGCAAAAAGGGTATTCGGTCCTAATACCATCTAGACGTTATAGTGCCGTGCGCGATCTGCGCTTACTGCCAAGTGCCACTCTTGTTGAGACCGATATCAATCATCGCGAGGCGATTCAGGGGCTGCTCGCAGAGTTAAAACCAGGCGCTACGGTCATTAATTTAGTTGGGATTCTGCATGACAAAACGGGTGATCCATATGGCCCCGGTTTTAAAAAGGCTCATGTAGATCTTCCCCAAATGCTTCTTCAGGAGATGAAAGCATTTGGTCTAAAACGNTATTTGCATATGAGTGCTTTAGGGGCGCATTCTCAAGGCCCATCGATGTATCAGAGAAGCAAGGGCGATGGTGAGCGGTGTGTAGAGGACAGCGGTCTGGATTGGACCATCTTTAGACCATCGGTTGTTTTTGGAACACAGGATCAATTTATAAACACCTTTGTGAGTTTAGCCAAGTTATTTCCAGTAATTCCATTGGCCAATACCAAAGCTCTTTTCCAACCTGTGAGTGTCAATGATGTAGCCAAAGCGTTTGTAATAGCCATAGAGGATCCGCGTACTATTCATAGAATTTATGATTTGGTTGGACCCGAGGTATTTAGCATGGAAGACTTAGTACGATTTGCAATTCGCAAAGCGGGTAAAAAGAATCCAGTCATTTCTTTACCAAATTGGGTCGGATACCTCCAGGCAGTTGCCTTTGAGTTTGGTCCCGGACCCACGCTAATGTCCCGAGATAATATTGCCTCAATGAGTATTCCCAATATATTGCCCCTTGGTGGCCGCGATGCCTTAAGTGAAGACTTTGGAATTGCTAAACAACGCTTAGAAAGTCTAATTGCTTGAAGATTTATCAGGTTGGTGGAGCGGTACGTGATCGCCTACTTGGGTTGCCAGTTCACGATATCGATTATGTGGTGGTCGGATCTTCGGTAGAGGAAATGCTTGCAAACGGATTTCGTCCAGTTGGCAGTCATTTCCCAGTCTTTCTGCACCCACAAACCCAGCATGAGTATGCCCTTGCCAGAACAGAGCGTAAAACTGCTCCAGGGCATCAAGGCTTTGTTTTCCATGCAGATCCAAGCATTCAGCTTGAGGATGATCTTAAACGACGTGACTTGACGATTAATGCGATGGCCCAAGAAGTAAATGCCAGCGGTGAACTAGTTGGCCATCTCATTGATCCCTATCAGGGCAAAGTAGATTTAGAGCAAGGTATATTTCGACATCTCTCCGATGCTTTTTCAGAAGACCCTCTACGAGTATTGCGAGTCGCTCGATTTGCTGCGCGTTTTCCAACATTCATGATAGCGCCAGAGACCCTTGCCATCATGAAGTACATGGTGGGCAAGAGTGAGCTAACGACTTTATCTAAAGAGAGAATTTGGCAAGAGCTTGCAAGAGCACTTAGATCCCAGGCGCCCGAACGCTTTATCGATGTTCTTGAGGAATGTGGTGCACTAGAGGAAATTTGGCCAACTGCATTTACCGTTCAATGGCGGAACATAAGCAGCAGAGAAGAAATGCTTACCCAATTAAATCAGGTTGTTACTATCCACCCTGAGCTAGATAAACGTCTAGCAATTCTCTTAAAGAAACTAAAGCCAGAAGAGATTGGCGCTTGGGGGGATGAGTTAAGGATACCAAATGATATTACTGAGTATTGTTTTACTATGGCTGAATTTGAAGAGTGCCGTGAGTTCATTTTGAGTCCTCAAATTGTGCTCGATTTATTTAATCGTACCGATGTGTGGCGCAAGCCAGCTCGCTTTACTGAGGTAATGAAGTTATTTGAAAGTATAGGAGTCGGAATTGCCAATTGGCCAAAATTATTAAATGCTGCGCTACAGGTTGATGGTGGTCAAATTGCAGCAAAGATTAGTCAGCAAGGCTCGAGCAGTAATCTTGGTGAGCAAATCCATCAAGCGGTAGTGCATGCACGATTAATGGCTATTTCACAGGCTTTAGATCAGTAAACACGATTACGACCAGATAAGCCAGGCAACTGGGTTAATCGAAGTTTTAGTTGCGTAAGATTTTTTCCAAAAGCAATTACCTTGAAAAGTTCGCCCATCTCTGCTTCCGATAATAACTTCTGTAGCGCATTCGAAATCGGGATAAAGTGTTCAACATCTTGCGGGTCTGATTTTTCTAGAACCAGTTCAGTAATTCCTGCGTCAAGCAGATAAGACGCTTGGCTTGAGTAAAAAAGCTCACCGTGGATACTCTTTTCTAATAGTCGCAATAGTCTAGAGCATTCAATATGGCATGTGATGTCGCAAATGCCCGGAAGTTGTAATACATTACTTAAAGCCTGATGTTGATAATGAGCCATTAAGGTCCCGTCTTGACGTTGGGGATGATAGTATTCTTGCTCAGGAAAGCCATAGTCAATGATTAATAATATGCCGCATTCTAGTCTGTCAGTCAACGCTCTGAGCCAAGCTTGTACTTGAGGATGAAATTCTGTGGTGTAGCCATCAGAAAATGCCTGTGTATTTCGTAATACTGGAGACAGGTCATTAAGCTCGGTGGTACTCAAGGCTGGCCCTACAGAATCTTTTAGTAAAAATGGTGAAGCATGAGGTGTGACTGCAATACCAAGATGATGCCAAGTATCGTTATGCAGACAAATCCGCTCACATGGAATAGCATCGAGTACCTCGTTGGCCAAGATCACCCCCTCAATGTGATCCGGGAATGAGCTTAACCAGTTGCACTGCGTATGAATTTTATTTTGATGGCAGACATCCTGCAAGAGAGATTGTTGACGTTTAGTGAGATCTGGCGAGAGCTCGATCATTTGGTATTCATCGAGATCAAACCCACGTCGATGTAACTCGATCAAAATTGATTTTGCAAGGCTACCTGTGCCCGCACCGAACTCGAGAATACGGGTAGGCAGGCCTTGCTGCTTAAACTTTTCGAGGATAGGCAAGACAGTATTAACGATAGTTTGACCAAAAAAAGGACTAATTTCAGGAGCGGTGATGAAATCACCTGCTAACCCAAACTTTTCTAGTCCAGCCGAGTAATAGCCTAATTTAGGGTCGTAAAGAGCCATATTCATATACCTAGAAAAAGGCATATACCCCCCATTTTGCTTAATTTCCTGGCAAATTTTAGCCATCATGGAGGCTAAACGCTCCTCTTCGGGCTGGGTCAGGTTAATATCCATAGCTCGTTAGTCTAAGAGAGTTTAGGTGGAAGGTTTAAAGACATCCTCGAATCGTACCGTTTTGCTTACTGGAGCGGCTAAGCGCTTGGGTAAAGCAATTACTTTGCACTTTGCTAAAGCGGGCTGGAATGTGGTGTTGCACTATGGCAGCTCGAAGCAGGCCGCCCTAGAAACACTGTCGCAGATAAAGGCTTTAGGGGTTCAGGCAATTGCAGTTCAGGCTAATTTGGCTGAGCCAGACTCAATGAAGGCTTTGTTCCAAGCGGGCGTTGATCAATTTGGCAGAATTGATTGCTTAATTAATAGCGCATCTGTTTTTGAATACGACCGACCTAGCCAGGAAGCGCATATTCTTTCCCAGGCCGGCCTCGTGCGCAATATGCAAGTTAATCTGGCAGCTCCCGTCTTGTTGGCNCAGGAAATGTTTCACCATCTTCAAAGGCAGCCTCCACGAAACGATGAACTGGTTCCTGTCACCATTCAATTATTGGATCAAAAGTTAATTAANTTAAATCCAGATTATTTTTCGTATACCTTGTCAAAGAGCGCACTATTAACAGCCACCGAAATGATGGCACTCGATTTTGCCCCTACTTTACGCTCGGTTGGTTTAGCCCCAGGGATTACATTACCATCTGGCAAACAAACAGAANCAGAGTTTTTGCAAGCGCATCAAATGACNCCCATGGGATATTCATCAAGCCCAGATGATATTGCACAGGCCGCACTCTTTATTGCGAATGCAAAGGCAATTACAGGTACAACTATTTATGTCGATGGCGGTCAACATTTAATTCCGTCGCAGCGCGATGTCATGTTTAATATTCAATAANGTCAGCATGCACTCCCTTTTATCTCACCCAAGCCTAATACATTGTCGCCGTCTTTTTTTAAAAAATTATGAGGCTTATATCAATATCGGAGTACATGATTATGAAAAAAAAGCTGAACAGCGTGTGATTTTTAATGTGGATCTCTATGTTCCTCTTGAACAAAATACGCCAAAGTACGATCGTCTAGATGAGGTATTAGATTATGACTTTATTCGTAAAACAATTACTCAGCGAGTCCAAAGAGGCCATATTCATCTGCAAGAGACCTTATGTGACGATATTGTGCAGGCAGTCTTAGAGCACCCCAGTGTGATGGCCGCCAGAGTCAGTACAGCAAAACCTGATGTCTATCCCGATTGTGAGGAAGTGGGTGTAGAGGTATTTAAGATTAAAAAGTCGAATTAGATAGACTATATTACTAACATTCGTCATGGTTGATACACGTAAGCAAGTATTTGAAGAAAATAAATTAGATAAAAAATTATCTCGTTTAGTGGGACAGGCTATTGCTGACTTTGGCATGATCGCAAATGACGATAAGGTAATGGTGTGTTTATCAGGCGGCAAGGACAGCTACACTCTATTGGATATTTTGATAAAGTTACGCGAACGTGCGCCAATCTCTTTTGAGATCGTGGTAGTGAACTTAGATCAAAAGCAGCCTAACTTTCCTGCAGAAATACTTCCTAATTACTTAAAACAACTCAATATTACATTTCATATTGAAGAGCAAGACACGTACAGTATTGTCAAGCGAGTAATCCCAGAAGGAAAAACAACCTGTGGTTTATGTTCGCGTTTGCGACGCGGTATTTTGTATCGCGTTGCAGATGAACTTGGGGCTACCAAGAT
>JGI25910J50241_10000890_pt1 | contig 10481 bp, 9 predicted proteins | sample LauGreSBDMM110SN_3_FD_50241 | JGI IMG/M metagenome (IMG submission 50241) | reverse complement strand
CGCCCCCGGCGCCGGCACGCGCTTCACACAGACAAGAATGTTCATGCCGGCCGGCCGCAGCCTAGCTCTTCATGCGGGCATCGGTGGGGTCAAACAGCGGCTGGCTGCCCACACGCGCCACCCGCACGGGGAACAACTCATTCATGTACATGACGCGCAATTCATTGCCTTCAACGGCATGTTCGGGCGTCAGATACGCCAGCAGCAAATATTTGCCCAGCGACGGCGCAGCACCGGCTGTGGTCACGCGTGACACGCGCCCCTTGGCATCCACAATGCGCGCGCCGCTCTTGGTCAGGATTGGCTCATTGCCGCCAGTGGGAAAGCGCTTGATGCCCGTCTTGCCGGTCTGGTCCAGCATCTCAAGCGTGCACAGCACGGCGCATGGCTTGCCAGCCCGCGCCTTCAGGTACTCCGCCTTGCCAATGAAGTCGGCTGCCTTCACCTTCGCGCGTGCCAAGCCGGCCTCAACCGGGTTGTACTCGCTCTCCAGCTCGGCACCCATCAGCCGGTAGCCTTTCTCGATGCGGCCCGTCACAGCGTACACGCCCATGCCAACCGGGATCACGCCAAACTCGGCGCCGGCCGCAGCGATTGTGTCCCACAAACGCAAGCCGTGCTCCATTTTGGTGTACACCTCCCAGCCGTTCTCGCCGACATAGGAAATGCGGAACATGGTGCAGGGTACGCCGCCAATCAGCACATTGCGCACGGCGCCGTACGGGAAACTGGCCTGCGCCACATCGTAGGGCTTGTGATCACCAGTGACAATCTTGGCCATTGTCTTTTGCGCATTCGGGCCCCAAACGCCAATTGTGCACAGCGCCGCCGTCATGTCCGTGAACACAACCGAGCCATCCGTTGGCATATGGCGCCGGAACCAGTAGTTGTCGCGCCCGCCATCGAACGCGCCGGTGATGACGCGGTAGTGCTCGGTGGCGAGGCGCATGATTGTCAGGTCGCCGCGGAAGCCGCCCGCCGGGCTGAGCAGCGGCGTATAAACCGAATGCCCCACCGCAACATCCACGTTGTTCACGCACATGTACTGCAGAAATTTCATTGCGCCCGGCCCGGTAAAGTCGAATTCGTTGAAGGCCGTCAGGTCCACCATGCCCACTGAGTCGCGCATGGCAAGGTGCTCGGCATTTGTAATCGGCGACCACCAGCGGCCATCCCACTCATGCGCGCGCGGCTCGCAGGCAGCTTTGTATTTGTCCATCAACTTTGCGTTGGATGCAAACCACTGCGGGCGCTCCCAGCCGCGCGCATCAAAGAAGGTTGCGCCGGCGGCTTCCTCGCGCGGATAGAACGGACTGCGGCGCATTTCGCGCTGCGAACCCCACTGCTCGCGCGGGTGCACAATGCCATAAGTTTTGTTAAAGTGCTCGTTGCAGCGCGCGTAGATGTGATGTTCCGTGCGCTCGTGCGGGTAAAAGCGGCTGATGTCCGAAGAATGCGGGTCGCACAGGTGCGGGTAGCCGTACGTCATCCACTCCGCCACCAGCTGCGCAATGCCCGGGCCCTCTTTGATCCACACGGCAGCAGCCGACCACAGGTTCTTCACCTCAATCGTCTCGCCCAGCACCGGCATGCCATCCGGCGTCAGCGAAAGCAAACCGTTGATCGCATACTTGATTTCCGCGTCGCCCAGCATGCCCATCAATTCAATCGCCTGTTCCATCTGCGGGTCAAAGTCTTCCTGGGTAAGCGGCAGTTCAGTTGGCGAGAGCGCCGCCGCTTCGATGGACGGAATGTCATTGGGGTGCATGAAGATTGCGCGGTGGGCGTACGAGCCCACTTCCATCGACCCGGCGGTCTGGCGCTCATAGCAAAAAGTGTCCATGTCGCGCACAATCGGATACGCCACCTCTGCATTTGATTGTTGCAGAATGTCGATTGGGCCGACGTCGGCCATCTGATGCACCGCCGGCGTGAGCGGAATGCTGGCGCCGGCCATCGCGGCAATGCGCGGACTCCACACACCGCAAGCCACCACCACATGCTGCGCCTCAATGCGCCCCTTGTTTGTGACCACAGCCTTGATCGCGCCATTCTCCACTTCAAGGTCGAGCACTTCAGTGTTGGCCAAGATCTTCAGCCCGCCAGACTTGACGGCACTTTCGCGCATCAGCGTGCCGGTTTGCAGCGAATCCACCACTGAGACACTGGGCGTGTAGAAGCCGCCCAGCACAATCTTTTCATTAATGAATGGCACAAGCTCCTTCACCTCGGCCGGTGTCAGCAGGCGCGCGTCGATGCCCCAAGACTTGGCCGAAGTCATGCGCCGGTTGAACTCTTCAAGGCGTTCGGGCTTGCGCGCAACTTCGATGCCGCCACAGGTGTTGTTCATGCCCAGCTCAATGTATTGCTTCTGTGAAGCCAGCGTGAGCATTGCCATTTCTTTGTTGTGATCAGTGGGAAAAATAAAATTTGAAGCGTGGCCGGTGGACCCGCCCGGGTTGGGCAGTGAACCCTTGTCAATCAGCACCATATCGGTCCAGCCCAGGCGGGCCAGATGCCCAACCAGGCAGTTGCCAACAATTCCCGCGCCGATAACGACTACTTTGGCCTGCTTGGGGACATCACTCATGAACTCCTTGGTTTAGTGCGGTCTTGATCAGATGATCGGTGATATATCTCTACAATATCACGGAATTGGGTCGCACACAAAGCCGCGATTTGCGGGGTTTGGCACTTGGCCGGCACCCGCAGCGCGCAAACTGACTGCAACCCAAGCCGCATTATAGTGCGGTTTGCACTGGGCCGATGCGGCACCAAGGCCCGCCGCCGGCAGTGGTGATATTGCCTGCAGCCGGCAGCAGCCAACGCGCACAGCCACCCGCCCTCTACCCGGCAGCGCCATTCAGCGCATGGAGTGCGCTTGGCGGGCACCACCTTTGATTCAAATTGCCCGGCAAGCAGCCTTGACTCGGACGCCCAGACTGACTATGATAATATGCAAGTTCAATCCTATATACAACACAGACGTTGATCTGGATTAGTACGCGCTAGAGCAGTGTTCAGAGAGCCGCCAACAAGGTGTGATGGCGGTACACCAGCAAGCGCCGAATGGCCCAGTGAGTCGTGCGGGCGAACCCTCCCCGGAGGCAGTAGCTCACACCGGCAGCGCACCGTTATCAAAGCGCAGGGCATCGGTGTTGAGCCTGTGCCTCATTTAGTGAAGCAACCGCAGCACATGCGCAGCGGATAGCTTAAGTAAGGTGGTACCACGGGAGCCCCTCTCGTCCTTTATGACGGGGGGGCTTTTTCTTTTCCGAGCGGGAGGAACCTGTGATATTGCCAACCACCGATAGAGCCGCGCCAACCAGCGCGCCCGTCTGGCCTGCGCCGGCCGAAGCAGCCGAGCTGTTTCAGCGCGGTGAGCTTGTTCCTGTTTACAGCACGCAGCTGGCGGATTTAGAAACACCGGTCTCGGTTTACCTGAAGCTGCGCCAGCTGGGCGGTGCGTCCTTTTTGCTGGAGAGTGTTGAAGGCGAAGAGCAAATCGGCCGCTACTCATTCATTGGCGCAAACCCGGCCGGCGTAATTACATTGCGCGGCAACAGCGCCACGCTCATGCGCGGCGGCAAGGCGGTGGCGCACACGGTGCCGGCGGGCGACCCACTGGCGCTTGTGCGTGCAGAAACCCGGCGCGCAACTGCAGTGCCAGTGGCGGGGCTGCCGCGCTTCACCGGCGGCGCAGTTGGCTTTATGGGCTATGACCTGGTACGCCACTTTGAGCGCCTGCCAGAAACCGCCCGCGCAGAGCTGGACATTCCGGACGCAATCTTCCTGCTGGTCGACACGCTTGTCATCTTCGACCACTTTCGCCACCGCCTGCATGTGCTTTCCAATGCGCGCAACAATGGCGACCCGCAGCGCGCCTATGCAGACGCACTGCACCGCATTGAAATGGTGGCAGGCGTGCTGGCGCGCCCGCTGCCGCCCATGCCGGAAACAGCTGCCATACCGGCGGGTGCAATGCAATCCAATGTGACCCAGCACCAGTTTGAGAAAAATGTGCTGCAAGCCAAGCAGCACATAGCCGCCGGCGACGCATTCCAGATTGTGCTGTCGCAGCGCTTCAGCCGGCAGAGCGGCGCGCCGGCTCTTGCCATCTACCGCGCGCTGCGCGCCGTCAACCCGTCGCCGTATATGTTCCTGTTTGAGTTTGGCCAGATGGCAGACGGCCAGCCGTTAAGTCTGGTGGGCGCTTCGCCGGAAATGATGGTGCGCCTGCAGGATGAGGTGGCCACCGTGCGCCCGATTGCCGGGACGCACCGCCGCGGCGTGACCGCAGCGGAGGACGAGCAGTTTGCCGCGCAGCTCTGCGCCGACCCCAAAGAGCGCGCCGAGCATGTGATGCTGGTTGACTTGGCGCGCAACGACCTGGGCCGCGTGTGCGCGTACGGCACCGTCAACGTCCCGCGCATGATGTACATCGAACGCTACTCGCATGTAATGCACATTGTGAGCCAGGTGCAGGGCCGGGTGCGCGCCGGCATGGACGCGTTCGACCTGCTCGCGGCCACCTTTCCCGCCGGCACGCTGAGCGGCGCGCCAAAAGTGCGCGCCATGCAAATCATTGAGGCGCTTGAAGGCGTGCGGCGCGGGCCGTATGGCGGCGCGGTTGGCTACTTTGGCTATGACGGCTCAATGGACACCTGCATCACCATTCGCGCCGTTACCAAACATGGCAACACGGCGCACATTCAAGCCGGCGCTGGCATTGTTGCGGACAGCGACCCAACGCGCGAGTATGAAGAAACCATCAACAAGGCGCGCGGCATGGACCAGGCCTTGCGCGACGCCGAAGCCGGGCTGCTTTAGGATCCGGCCATGATATTAGTCATCGACAACTACGACAGCTTCACCTACAACATTGTGCAGCAGCTGGGCGCGCTGGGCGCCGACATGCTCGTAAAACGCAACGACGAGATTACCGTTGCAGAAATTGGTGCGCTGGCACCCAGCAGCATTGTGATCTCGCCCGGGCCCGGCACACCCTTGGACAGCGGCATCTCGCTGGATGTGATCCGCCACTTTGGCGCCACCGTGCCCACGCTGGGCGTGTGCCTTGGCCACCAGTGTATTGCGCATTTCTACGGCGGCGCAGTGGTGCGCGCCGCGCAGCTGATGCACGGCAAAACCAGCCTGATAGAGCATGCTGGCGACCAGCTCTTCCACGGTGTGCCGACACCGTTTGAAGCCACGCGTTACCACAGCTTAATTGCGGCCGGGCCGCTGCCCGCAGTGCTGCGCATCACAGCGCGCACAGCCAGCGGCGAAATCATGGCGCTGCGCCACCGCCAGCATCCTGTTTTCGGCGTGCAGTTCCATCCGGAAAGCATTCTCACAACCCACGGCCCGCAGATCCTCAAAAACTTTCTGGCGCTGCGCTTTGCGCCGCCCGCCCGCAGCGAACAAGTCAAACAGCCCGCCATCACCAACCAACAGGAGCAGCGAACATGACATCCACACCCACCACCATTGTGCGCGCGATTGAACTCATCAGCCGGTTTGGGCACCTGCAGGCGCACGAAGCCGCAGACGTAATGAACCAGATAATGCGCGGCGAAACAACTGACGCCCAGATTGGCGCCTACTTGATGGCGCTGCGCATGAAAGGCGAAACGCGCAGCGAAATTGTGGGCGGCGCACGGGCAATGCGCGAGCACGCCACGCGCATAACCACCAAAGCCAACGGGGATCTGCTGGACACCTGCGGCACGGGCGGCGACAAGTCCGGCACATTCAACATCAGCACCGCCGTTGCCTTTGTGGCGGCGGGCGCCGGCGTGCGCGTGGCAAAGCACGGCAACCGCGCCTCCACCAGCAAGTGCGGCAGTGCGGACGTGCTTGCAGAGCTGGGCCTAAATCTGGATCTGACACCCGCACAGGTTGGCGCCTGCATTGACGAGACCGGCATTGGATTTCTTTTTGCACCCAAGCTGCACCCGGCCATGAAGTTTGCAATCGGCCCGCGCCGCGAGCTGGGCATCCGCACCATCTTCAACATCCTTGGCCCGCTCACCAATCCCGCCGGCGCCACACGCCAGTTGATGGGTGTGTTCGCGCCGGACCTGACGGATTTGATGGCGCATGTGCTGGGCGAGCTCGGCGCAAAATCTGCGTTCGTTGTGTGCGGCTACGGCAGCCTTGATGAACTGACAACCACCGGCCCCAACCACGTCAGCCATTTGCGCAACGGCGAAGTGCGCACCTACGATTTGGATCCGGCCACGCTGGGCTTCCGCGGCGCCAACATCGCCGAGCTGCTGGGCGGCGACCCGCCCGCCAACGCGGCAATTCTGCGCGGTGTCCTGAGCGGCGGGATTCAAGATGGCAAACGCGATATTGTGCTGCTCAATGCGGCGGCGGCGCTGCTGGCCGCAGAGCGGGTTGCCGATCTTGAAAGCGGGATTGCGCTGGCGCGCACGGTCATCGACGACGGCGCAGCGCTTGCCAAGCTAAACAGCCTGATTGCGTTTACGCAGCGGATGGCCACGTGACGCTGGCGCACAGCTCTACAGTACTGGACAACATTCTGGCCAACACGCAGCTGGAACTGGCAGCGCGCCAATGCGCAACGCCGCTGTCCGTGGTGGTGCACAGCGCCGCTGCAGCGCCCGCGCCGCGCAACTTTCTGGCAGCGCTGGCGCTTGAGCGGGTCGCTTTGATTGCGGAGATCAAGCATGCCTCGCCCAGCCGCGGCGTATTGATTGATCCGTTTGACCCTGTGGCGCTGGCACAAACTTATGCTGCAAACGGCGCAGCGGCAATTTCCATCGTTACCGATGAACGCTTCTTCCAGGGGCACCTCGACCATTTGCGCGCCGTACGGAAGATTGTGGACCTCCCCATCCTGCGCAAGGACTTTATGCTTGACGCATACCAAATTTACGAAAGCCGCAGCGCCGGGGCAGATGCGGTGCTGCTGATTGTTGCCGCACTCACCGACGCGCAGCTGCGCACACTGGCGGAGCTGGCAGCCAGCCTCGGGATGGCAGCAGTTGTCGAGGTGCATAACGCCGCGGAGCTGGAGCGGGCCCTGCGCATTGACCCGCGCGCCATCGGAATCAATAATCGCGACCTCAAAACTTTCAAGGTCAGCACCGCCACCACCACTCACTTGGCTGCGCACATCCCGCCGGGCGTGGTGCTTGTGGCTGAGAGCGGCATACTGCACGCTGCAGATGTGCGCGCTATGGGCGCTGCCGGCGCACACGCGGTGCTGGTTGGCGAGGGGTTGCTGCAGGCGCCGGACATTGCGGCGCGGGTGCGCGAGTTCAGCAGCCAGCCGCGGACGGCCAACCATGCCGCAAGTTAAGATCTGCGGCGTCACCACGCTGCCGGACGCGCTCGCTGCCGCCCGCGCTGGCGCGGCGTTCATTGGGCTGAACTTTTACAAGCCCGGTCCGCGCTACATTGAACCCGCCAGTGCGGCCGCACTGGCAGCGGCGCTGCGCGCGCAGCTGGCTGCGCACTGCCCGCTGCTCGTGGGCGTTTTCGTCAACGAAACCAAAGCCGAGCTGCAGGCGATTTACGACCAGGTGCGCCTCGACTTTTTGCAGCTGAGCGGCGACGAGCCGCCGGAACTGCTGGCCGCACTGCACGGGCGCGCATTCAAGGCCATCCGGCCAAAGAGCGTGACCGAGGCGCTGGCCTTGGCAGCCAGCCACGCACCGGGCGCAACCCGCGATGAACGCGCGCCCGCGCTGCTTCTGGACGCGTATCACGCGGCGCTGTACGGCGGCACCGGCATGCAGGCCAGCCGTGCAGTGGTGCTGGCAGTAAAGGCGCTTGTGCCGCGCGTGATGGTGGCCGGCGGCCTGACACCCGCAAACGTGGCTGACCTTGTGGCGGCTGCCAACCCTTGGGGTGTTGATACAGCCAGCGGTGTGGAAAACGGAAACCCGCGCCGCAAAGACCATGCAAGTATGGAAGAATTTATAAAGCAAGCAAAGGCTGCATCCCAAACAATCCTATGAACAAAACCCTCGAGCAAACATTGCCGGACGAGCGCGGCTATTTTGGCGCGTACGGCGGCCGCTTTGTGCCGGAAACGCTAATCCCGGCGCTTGACGAACTTTTGGCGGCTTACGAATCCGCGCGCACAGACTCCGCTTTTCAGAATCAACTCGCCAACCTCCAGGCCACCTACGTGGGGCGCCCCACACCGCTTACGCACGCGCGCCGCCTCAGCCAGCAGCTGGGTGGCGCACAGATCTACCTGAAGCGCGAAGACCTCGCGCACACTGGCGCGCACAAGATCAATAACGCCATCGGCCAGGCACTGCTGGCACAGCGCATGGGCAAGCACCGCATTATTGCGGAAACCGGTGCGGGGCAGCACGGTGTGGCGGCAGCCACCGCCGCCGCTTTGTTGGGGCTGGACTGCCACGTTTACATGGGCACAGTGGACATGGCCCGCCAGCAGCCCAACGTGTATCGCATGCAGCTGCTGGGTGCGGAAGTGCTGCCCGTGGCAGCCGGCAGCAAAACCCTAAAGGACGCCATCAACGCAGCCATCCGTGACTGGGTCACCAACGTGCGGTCCACGCATTACATGCTCGGATCCGCCTTGGGCCCGCATCCTTACCCGCGCATGGTGCGCGATTTCCAAAGCGTCATTGGCGTTGAAGCCCGCCGCCAAATTCTGGAGGCTACGGGCCGCTTGCCTGACCTGTGCATCGCTTGCGTGGGCGGCGGCAGCAACGCCATCGGGCTCTTCCACGCTTTCCAGGCGGATGCAGCGGTGGATTTGATTGGCGTGGAAGCGGGTGGCAGCGGAATAACCAGCGGCGTGCATGCAGCGCGCTTCTCTGACCCCGAGATTGGCCGGCCGGGCGTGCTGCACGGCACACGCACATTTGTAATGCAAGATGGGGACGGACAGATTGCGGACACCCACAGCATCTCTGCCGGATTGGATTACCCGGCCGTGGGGCCCGAGCATGCCCACTTGCGGGAAGTTGAGCGTGCCCACTACACCTGCGCCACCGACGCAGAAGCGCTGGCAGCCTTTCATTTGTTGTGCAAAGTGGAAGGCATCATCCCCGCGCTGGAGAGCGCACACGCTGTAGCAGAGGCAGTGAAGCGCGCCCCGGCATTGCCGGGCACGGCCATCATCATCGTAAATCTTTCCGGGCGTGGCGATAAAGACCTGGATACCGTGCTGCAAGAGACAACCAGATGAACGGCACGGCTCACGGCCTGCCAGCGATTGCCGCCATGTTTGCGGCAGCGCGCGCCGCCCAGCGCAGCGCCTTCCTGCCTTATTACCCCATTGGCTATCCATCTTACGCGGAGTCACTGGATGCCATTTCTGCGCTGGCAGAACTTGGCGCGGATGGTTTTGAGATTGGCGTGCCCTTCAGCGACCCGCTGGCCGACGGACCGGTCATTCAAGCTGCCACCCAAACCGCACTGTCAAACGGCATCACCGTGCGCCGCTGCCTGGATGCAGTGCGTGAACTGCGGCTACGCGGCGTGATGCAGCCGATGCTGCTGATGAGCTACCTGAACCCGCTGCTGGCGTATGGGCCGCGCCTTTGTGACAGACGCAAAAGCAGCCGGCGCAGACGGCGTCATCATTCCGGATCTTCCGGTCGAAGAAGCCGCCGAATGGTCGGCCGCCTGTCGCAGGCACAACCTTGCCCAGATATTGTTTCTTGCCCCCACCAGTGATGCGGCCCGCATCGAAGCAGTGGCGGCACACGCAAGTGGCTTCCTCTATTTAGTCTCTGTAACCGGGGTAACGGGCGCACGCTCGGACCTGCCGCCCGACCTCGCAAGTTTCATTGCCCGCGTGCGTGCGCGCGCGGGCGGCCTGCCCTTGGTGCTTGGCTTCGGCATCAGCAGCGCCGCGCATGTGCGCCAGATCGAACAGCTCACTGACGGGTTTATTGTTGGCAGCGCGCTCGTCAAAGCCGCACAGGGCGGCGTTGCAGGTGTGCGCGCGTTCGCAACTGAATTGCGCGGGACGTAGTGCGCGCAGCCCACACCGTGGGCGGATACTCACGGTCAGTGATTGCATGCTCCAGCTGCCCCACAAGCTCGGCATTGTTGGCGCTGGGTGTGGCTTTTTGAAATGAACCTCAGAAATACATTGGCTTCATGATTGTTCTCGATGATCAGATAAAGTGTCCGGTGCTGGTGTTGGCTTAGGCGTGTCAGGTAATCCACGCCCTTGCGGAAAAGCCGTCGACTGGGTGTGTTGAATGTTCCAGACTGCCGCGCTGCTTTACGGCATCTGTGCAATTTGTTTTGGTTGGTCAAATCACATTTCGCCGAAGCTCGAAGCTGGGCGGGTGAAATATTGCCCGCGCACCATTGTGGCTGGCATCGCCTATATTGGAGTGCCTTTAGTTTACCGAACCCTATTTAATCAACTTCTAACCTCCTCATAGCAAATCTTAACCCCGTGAGTCCGTATCGTTAATCTGCAGGCGCTAAATTAACAGCGCTATGACATTTCA
>JGI25910J50241_10000886_pt1 | contig 10503 bp, 6 predicted proteins | sample LauGreSBDMM110SN_3_FD_50241 | JGI IMG/M metagenome (IMG submission 50241) | reverse complement strand
GGGCACCACGCGAGCCCAGTATTTTCATGACGAAGGCGACGGAATTTCCTTTTTGGAGAAGGCCATTCGCTACGGCAATAAGTTTCAGGAAAACGAAAATTCGTCGCAGGTGAGTTTGTTTGGCGAGGCCAGCGATGTGCAAATTCCCGAACCCGTTGTCCCGCCTTGTGAAGATTGGAACACCATGGAAAAACTGGCCAAAGAAAAAGAAGTAGTGGGCATTTACATCTCCGGACATCCGCTCGACGATTACAAATATGAACTGCGGTATTTTTGCAACGCCAAGCTCGAAGCACTCAAAAATTTGGAGGCCAATGTCAACAAAAACCTTTCGTTTGGCGGGATCATTACCCAAGTGCAACACCGGGTAACCAAAAACGGAAAAGGTTGGGCCACCTTTGTTTTGGAAGGCTACGACGAGAGTTTTGAGTTCCGAATTTTTAACGAAGAATACCTGAAATTCAAGCATTTTTTAATTCAAAATAATTTTACTTACCTCAAATTGTTGGTCAGAGAAGGCTGGCCCGATAAGGAAACCGGCAAAAAAACCGATCCACGTATTCAGTTTAATTCGCTGCAATATTTGCAAGATGTGTTGCCCAGTTTTGCCAAGAAATTGGTGCTACATCTCAATATTGAAGACTTGTCTACCCAACTGGTGACCGATTTGTCTCAGTTGTTTCAGACGCACAAAGGCGAGCAAACCGTTAGTTTTGAAGTGATGGAACTCGAACACCTGAAACGCCTCATCGAACCAGCAGTAATTTCTGCTACACTCCCAGAAGATGACACAGAAGATTTGGTTGATGCCGAACTCGCCGCCGAGGACGAAGCCGAAGTGTTTGTGCCTTCAGAAGTAGAAGAGACCAAAATTATCACCCGCTTGTCGATGCCGAGCCGCAAACTCAAAGTGGCGATCAATAACGATTTGCTTGGTGAACTCGAGCGATTGGGGTTGAAGTTTAAGTTGAATTAAACCGAAATCCATTCCAACATCAGCCCTGCTAATCCCCGCATAGTGAAAACTAATTTGGATGTACCGATGGTTGAAATTTTTTCGGTAGCTTTGCTCGGTAATTATAAAAAAATACAACATGGCATTAGCAATAACCGATGCGACTTTTGACGAAATCGTATTGAAATCAGAGCAACCAGTTTTGGTTGATTTTTGGGCAGCGTGGTGCGGTCCGTGCAGAATGGTGGGTCCCATCATTGATGAAATTAGTGAAGAATATGCGGGTAAAGCCGTAATTGGAAAAGTAGATGTAGATGCCAACCAAGAATTTGCGGCCAAATATGGTGTGCGCAACATTCCAACGGTATTGGTATTTCACAAAGGAGAAGTAGTAGGTCGTCAGGTGGGTGTTGCTCCAAAGCAAACCTACGCCGACAGTTTGGATGCTTTATTGTAAGCAGCTATTTCACAAAATAAACAAAAGGTTTAACGCAAGTTAGGCCTTTTTTTTGTGCGATTACTTCCTATATTTGAGCCATGAATCTCTCGCAACAGCAGACGCAAATAGCCCGTTTTGATCACTTGGAATTGCTTGCCAACCAAGTGGTGGAAGGCTTTATTTCGGGCATGCACAAAAGTCCGTTTCACGGGTTTTCGGCCGAATTTGCCGAGCACAAAGTGTATAATCCGGGCGAGAGTACCAAGCACTTGGATTGGAAATTGTTTGCCAAAACCGATCGCTTGTACACCAAGCGTTTTGACGAAGAAACCAACATGCGCTGCCATTTAATCATCGACAATTCCTCGTCGATGCATTACCCCAAATTGACAACCAATCAACCGTTTTACCAAAGTAAAATTGGCTTTGCGGTATTGGCCTCGGCGGTGTTGATGAATCTGCTCAAAAAGCAACGCGATGCGGTGGGTTTGAGTTTATTTTCAGATCGCTACGAATATTATGCCCCCGAAAAAGGTAGCGACCGGCACCACCGCATGATTTTGCAACAACTGGAAAATGTGTTGCAGGCTCCCAAAGCGGCCAAGAGCACCAACACCATTGCCTATTTGCATCAAATTGCCGAGAAAATTCATCGCCGTTCGATGATTGTGTTGTTTACCGATATGTTTCAATTGGAAGACGAAAAGGCGCTATTTTCTGCCTTGCAGCACCTCAAGCACCAAAAACATAAAGTCGTTTTATTTCATGTCATTGACGAAAAAACCGAATTGCAATTTGATTTTGACAACGCGCCACGCAAATTTATCGATGTAGAAACCGGTGAATTTGTGAATATTTATGCCGATAATGTCAAGGAAATCTACGAGCAAAAGCTGCAAGCCTACTTTAAACGCCTGTCTGAAACCTGTGTGCAAAACAAGATTAAGTACGTTCCGGTGAATGTGGGCGCCGATTTCGAAAAAATTCTAACCACTTACTTGGTTGAAAAACAAAGTTTTGGCTGATATTTTAAAAAGGGCTCAAATAAATTAAAAATAAATACTTGCAGAAGTAAAATTCTATCCTATATTTGCAACCGCTAATAAAGTTTCTAGTAAACGATAGCAGCAAGGTTTGGTAGTTCAGTTGGTTAGAATACATGCCTGTCACGCATGGGGTCGCGGGTTCGAGTCCCGTCCAGACCGCAACTTTAGGGAAAGCACTTTGGAAACAAAGTGCTTTTTTGCCCAAAGAAAGAAATTTCCAAGACGATGTGTACAAACATCTGAAACGAAAGTTGTGTTGTTTTCGTCTCGTTTTTTAAAATGAGACACGGTTTAGTAGTTAGACCAATGAAAAGCTTTTCGCTCCGGCGATTAGCTTTTTTGCATTTAGTGCCACTTTTGTTTGGTCAATTCAAGTTGTTTTTTGTATCTTTTGCAACATTTTATTGATTTAAAAGCGATTTTATGAAAAAAATATACCTTTTACTTGCATTATTTTTTGTTTCATTGGCTAGCCATGCCCAATTTACACAGCCTGTTGTAAACAACAACGTCTGCGATCCAAACGGCGATGGCCACGAAGTATTTAATTTGTTGAATATTTCATCAGAAATCTTAACGCTGGTCGATCCTTCGCTGTATACAGTAACACACCACTTCAATCAGCAGAGTGCTTCCAACGGATTAAATCCAATTCTTCAACCGGAATACTACAATGAGATAGCCACCACTCAAATGCTTTTTGTGCGTATTGTAAATAATCAAACCAATGCCGTGCAAATCATGCCCTACTATTTGCACGCGAACCCCTCGCCTCAGTATATAGATTATACCATAACTATTTGCGACTACGATACCAACAACGACGGTTTTGCGGTTTCGGAACCGTTAAATTCGTATGATGTGGTGTTTGTTGGGAATAACACCAATAATATTGCTTCTTATCACGCCACCCAACTCGAAGCCGAAACCAACCACAATGCCTTGGATGCGTTTAGCCCCTACATGAATCAAAGTCCCTGGACCGAAGTTGTCTATGTGCGCGTAACCGATTTATCTACGGGCTGTGTAACCATCTCATCCTTGCATCAAATGGTAATTTATTGCGGAACCAATTTTTGTGAAGCGCCATTTTCATTGTATACTGCCGCTTCTACTGAATCGACGGTATCTATCGGGTGGGCTTTCAATCAGGTGGTAACCCAAATCGAATTGTATGTAGTGCCGGCTGGATCACCTGAACCATCACCAAATACAACACCCACTATGCAGGTGTTGCCTACTGTAAATACGTATACGATTACCGGTTTGGCTTGTACTACTTCCTACGATATTTACCTCAGAAATGTGTGTTCAGATGGACTAACAAGCGCCTGGTCACAAGTAGTGGGAACTACCGAACCTTGCAGTAGCCTGTATCCGAACCCTGTAGATTTATATGCTTGTGGATCTGGTGTTACAACTTGTTTTAACCTCACCTCAAATACGTCTGTTATTTTAGGGAATCTAAATCCGGACAATTACCAAGTCTTGTATTATGACAATTACAATGATGTGCCAACTGGGGCGAATGCATTGCTTAATGCCAGTCAATATTGTACTGCAACTGCATCCACAATCTGGGTGCGAATAGTTGAGTTAAGTACAGGTGCAGTTGAAATTAAATCGTTTGGTGTGTTCTTGGTGGGTGCCCCTCCAGTGCCCGATCAAGTGATTACCAATTGCTTCAATGGACCTAATGCAACCACTTGCTGGGATCTAACCCAAGTGGGTGTAAACACCAATCAAGACCCACAAAACATTAGTTATTACACCTCGCAAAATGAGGCCTCTTTGGGCATTAATCCCATTCTAAACCCCAGCTGTTTTGTGAGTATTGTGGGAACGCCAACATTATCCACTTTGTATTACCGCGTGTTTTATCCTTTTTCTGGCTGTTCTTCTGTAGGCCCAATCCAATTGACTTTGATTGATTGTGTTCAACCCGGACAACCGCAAAGTTTTGCCCAATGTGTGGACGCGAATGGCACAGCTTGTTTTATGCTAACAGATAACAACCAACCTATATTGGGGACTCTAAATCCAGCAGACTATACCATTACCTACCACGACTCACCCAACACTGCCGAAGCCAATGTTGGTCCGCTTTCTTCACCCTATTGTGTGGGCGAAGGAAACCACGCCATTTATGCGCGAGTAGACAACAACAACGACGCGGGTTACTTCACTACCGTGTTTTTCTTGAATGTGAATTCCTATTTATACAATCCAACACCATTGGCCGAACTAAGTCAATGTGACGACAACCTCGATGGCAACATTGTATTTGATTTAACCAGCGTGCAAGCACAGCTCAATTCATCGGCTCCGCTCACGTATTTTGCCAGCGAAGCAGCGGCGCAATCCAACACCAATCCAATTGCGAATCCAGTGGCCTATTCGGTTCCGGTACAAGCAAATGCTACCGAAATCTATATCCGGGAATTCATTCCAAATGCCTGCGACAGCATTCATCGCATGTCGTTGCGCACCTTTTCCAACTGCAATTTAGCGTCCAACTGTATCATGGCTAATTCCTTATGTAATGCGTTGGGAATTCCGTTTTCGAACAGCGTAAATACGCAAATAACTGAGCCAGGAGCTAGTTATGGTTGTTTAGGTTCGCATCCAAATCCTACTTGGTTTTATTTGCCAGTAAGTAATCCGGGTGCTATCAATTTGATGGTGCAACAAAATTCCTCCATTGCATTCAATGCGAACGCCTTTGATGTAGATTACATTGTGTACGGACCCTACACCAGCCCCACAGCTCCTTGTTACAATCAACTCACGCCCGATAAAATTGTGAGTTGCAGTTATTCATCGGCAGCAACTGAATATCCCGTAATCCCCAATGCACTTCCGGGTCAGTATTACTTGTTGATGACGACCAATTTCAGTAACCAACCGGGTTATATTAAAATTTCGGACATCGGAAATGGAAATAGTGGAGGAATCGATTGCTCAGGTATGCGATTAAATGCCTTTTTGGATTCAAATGCCAATGGCGTGCAAGACAACAATGAGTCTAATTTCCCCTTGGGACAATTTCAATACGAGCTTAACCAAAATTCGGTGGTACACAATATTTCCTCACCAACGGGAATGTATAATATCTACGACACCAATGCCGCCAATTCCTATCAGTTAAATTATGTGATAGATGCGGCCTATGCCAACCAATATCAGGCATTAGCTTCCTATTCGGATGTGCATGTAGTAATAGGCGGTGGGATGACTACCTATAATTTCCCGATTACCATCTTGCAAGCCTACCACGATTTGGCGGTTACAGTTATTCCGCTAAGCGCGCCACGTCCCGGGTTTATTTACCAAAATCTAATAACCTACAGAAACCTTGGAAATCAAGTGGTGGCCAATGCTTCGCTCAACTTTACCAAAGACCCGCTGCTTGCTATTAGTTCTATTTCGTCTCCCGGTAGTTTGGCCAACGCGACGGGTTTTACCTATCCAGTTTCCAATTTACAACCTTTCGAATCTCGAACAATTACCGTAAACATGCAAGTTCCGGTTATTCCTACAGTTAATGCGGGCGAATACCTCACCAATTCGGCATCAATTAGCTCTACAGTTGTTGACCTGATGCCGGAGAACAACAACTCCACCACAACCGAAATGGTGATCAACGCCTTTGATCCCAACGACAAAGTAGAGTCCCACGGAGAGAAAATTTTATTTTCAACGTTCTCCAGTGCCGATTATTTGTATTACACCATTCGTTTTGAAAACACCGGAAATGCCAGTGCAATTAATATTGTGGTTAATGACATGCTAAACGAACAATTAGACGAAAATTCCATTCAAATGGTTAGTGCGAGCCATTCGTATATTTTAGACCGTGTGGGTCGTAATTTGAGTTGGCGATTTAATGAAATCTTATTGCCGCCTTCTGTAGAAAATACCGAAATAGGAAAAGGGTATATTACCTTCAAAATTAAACCAAAACAAGGCTACGCGGTGGGAACCATCATCCCCAACTCGGCGGCTATTTACTTTGATTTTAATCCGGCCATTGTTACCAATACGTTCCTAACCAAATTTGTCTCTACCTTGGGTACAACGAGTCCTGACTCAGTTGCGTTTTCGGTATACCCCAATCCGGCCCACGGTCAAGTTGCCGTGCGTTTGGGCAATACATCGGCTACCATAGAAACCATTAAAATCTATGATTATATGGGCAAATGTATCGCGCAACAAGCGGGCTCTGCAGCAACCGAAACTATTGATGTGCAGCAACTCACACCTGGCATATACCTGGTAGAAGTAAGCACGAGTTTACAGCAAAAATCGATTCAAAAATTAGTAATCAACTAATACGCATTTCAACAAACGATAAAACCAGCTTTCACCAGNTGGTTTTTTGTTTTAGACAAATCGCCAAATGGGGTAAAATATTTTAGTACTTTTGACTCGCTAATGCCGCCAATATGAACGCAAAACNAATCCTAATTTTCCTATCTCCTTTTTTGTTGAGCGCTTGTCAATACTTTGACAAACAAGTGCCCAACAAGCAGGAATTGTTGCAAAAGGAACTCAAGTCTATAAATTGGAACCAAGTGGACGAGTACCCCTCGTTTGGACAATGTGATTCGCTAGTTAATGCCAAAGCCAACCAAGCCTGTTTTTTTGATTACTTAACCCAACTCATCCAAGCGCGTTTGGGTGCCGATACCTTGTCGTTGCTGTATCCCGAATTGGATAGCATCAACCTAAAAATTACGGTATTACCCAATGCTACTTTTACCTTTGAGCCGCAAGTGACAGATACAGTTGTGTATAATAAAACCTTGATTGATAGTGTTTTTAAAGCGCGATTGGTCGGATTTCCGAAAGTAAATCCAGCGATAAAAAGAGGATTGCCGGTAAAAACACAGTTTGTGTTGCCGGTAGTTTTACACGAAGTAAATCGTTAAGAAAGCGTTCTGCCTTTCCAAGTGTAGGTTCCAGGCCAAGCGTGTAATGCAACGAATACGCAATAAAACGGATAAAGTAAACAGCCCCACAGCACATACTGCATTCGCGCAAGCGGGGTATGTTTTTTTGCTAGTCGCATCAAAGTAATATCCAGTCCAAATTTGATTAGAGTTGCTCCCCCAAACCAATACGTCAGCTCCTGATTGGCTAGCGATAGGCCTCCCAATACAATCCAGCTGAGATTTCCCAACAACACCCATACGGCCAAATCTTTCCCAAAAACACTTTGGTAATGGCCAGTTTTAGAAGCCCAGCGGGTGCGTTGTATGAGCAGTTGTTTCCAACTTTGTTCGGGCTTGGTGAGCACCACATGCGAAGTGCTTAGTAAATAATGCACTTTACTAGGGTTAAATCCCATCGATTTTTGGAGTAAAAACACATCGTCGCCGCTGGCCAGGGAGTCGTTTCCGGCAAATCCTTGCAGTTCTTTAAAATGAGTTTTGGTGTAGGCCAAATTGGCGCCGTTGCACATAAATCCCAATCCCATGCCAAAACTGCCTTGTGTTGCTCCTTGCAAACTGAGTATATCCAACANCTGAAACTGATCTAGAAATGAATTGCTGCAGCGGTAATTTACCGCGCCTACCACCATATTGGCGTCGTTGGTTTGCAAATAACGATCAAGCGTGCTGAGCCATGCAGTGGGCACTTCACAGTCGGCGTCGGTGGTAACAATCCATTGTTGTTGCACAATAGGAATGGCACGTGAAATGGCGTCTTTTTTGGGCGAATGACTCAGTCGAATGTTTTCGAGCAGGGTAGTTTGTATCGTTCCATTGGCCGTGCGCCATTGATAAAGTAGCTTTACCGATTCGTCTGTCGAAAAATCATCCACAAAAATCAATTCAAACAACTCGTGCGGGTAATCTAGGTTTTTAAAACTTTCTAAAAGGGCTGGCAACTGTTGCGCTTCGTCGCGAAACGGAATAATGATCGAAAAAAAAGTAGTTGGGGTTTTGCTGAGCGGCACAAAGGGTTTGAGTTGTTTGACTCCCCAAATTAACTGACCAATTGTGAGCCAATAGCCCAGCAACAACAAGATACAACAGATTGCGATCATGAGGTGGGGAGGGGTTTAAAATTCAACACAAAATAACTGCCAATTAGCACCGGAATTACCACATTTAAAAACCACATCAAAGAAGTGATAAGCAATGGAATCCAGGAGTTAATTCCCAACAGGCCACAAAAAAACAAGGCCACGCTGCCCTTTACTGCAAAATCTAAGAATTGAAACGAGGGCAAGGACGACGACAAAAAATAAATACTCGTGATGGCCGACATCAGAATGAGGTAGGGCAGATCTACCCCAAACAACAGAAATAAAAAATAATATTGATGCGAAAAAACCAAATAGCGGCTCAGTCCCAACAATGCATTTTTTTGGTGAATGTGCCCGGGTATTTTTTTTATTTTTTGCAACAGGCGTTCCAGTGAATAGCCTTTGATGCTGATTTTTTTGACAAGAAAAAGCAGGGTAATTACACCTACTATTCCGCCCAAAATCAACACCAACGTTTGGGTAGAAATTAAGGGGTAGTGCGCGTTAAAGTACCACAAACCTAGGCTGCCAAAAAGCACCGTAATCACCATTTGAATGCCATTGCACAACAGGTTTAAGAAAATGATTTTTTTGGTCTTGGCCTTTTCAAAAAACAGCGCTTTTCCTGCATATTCACCAAATCCGTTTGGGGTAAAAATGCCCGCTGTGAGTGCGCCAAAAACTTGTGCCGACGACTGTCCCACGGTTATGGGTCGAAAACTTTGCACCAAATTTTGCCATTTGAGGATTTCAAAGTAGCGGTTCCAAAAACTCAAGCTCAAAATAAAAAGGATGTATCCGCTAGAATGCTGGAGAATAGCGGCTTCTATTTTTGTCCAATCCAACGCTTTTGATNCCTGAAGTTGGGCGTAGATAAAATAGAAAGCAGCTCCCACTACAGCCCATTTGGCTAGCTGGATCAGTTGTTTTTTTACTCCTGTATTTATCGCATTCATGCCTGCAAAGAAAACCAAATTGGGTGATACTTCCCAATAAATTAGCAAGCCAAAACTTAGCGGTGTCAGATCTTTGCAGTGTTGTTATTTTTTTTACTTTTAGCGCACTAAAAACCCTACCAAAATGAAAAAATTGTACTTCTTGGTGTTATTGATCAGCGCTAGTTTAGTTGCGCAACAATCCACCACCTGGACCAAAGTCACTGCGACTTCTTTGGCCAAATCAAAAAACACGACTCGCGAAACTTTTCCCAATGAATTTGAGTTGTATGCTGCACCTCTTGCCGCCTTAAAAAACAGCCTGCAAAATGCCCCCAACCGACTTACTTCAACTACCTCTTCAGTAGTTATTTCGGTGCCAACTACTTTGGGTACGATTGAGCATTTTCGCGTATTTGAGTTCTCGAATTTCACACCCGAAATGCAAGCGCGTTTTCCCGAAATTCGCTCCTATATTGGAGTTGGAGTCGAGGATCAGTTGGCTCAAATCCGATTCAGCATGGACCAAAAAGGGTTTCAAGCCATGGTATTTCGCGTGGGCAAACGCAACGAATTCATAGAGCCCTATACTGCCGATGGAAGTATATATGCGGTGTTTGAAAGCAGTCGTGAAAAAGGTAAAATGCCTTTTGTTTGCTCCACCATCGACACACAAATAGCCAGTGATTTGGCGGGTAGAACAACCGCATCAAGCTCTGGCGAATTGCTTACGTTTCGTTTGGCTTTATCCTGTAATGCAGAGTACACTACCTATTTTGGTGGAACTGTAGCTGGCGCTTTAGCCGCAATGAATGCGACGATGACCCGCGTGAATGGCGTGTTTGAAAAAGACTTGGCTATTCATATGAATTTAGTTGACAATACTACTATTATTTATACCAATGCAACTACCGATCCCTACACTACTATGGGTCAATGGAATGGGCAGTTGCAAACTACTTTGACCAATGTGGTTGGCGAATCCAATTATGACGTGGGCCATATGTTTGGTGCTACTGGCGGTGGAGGTAATGCAGGTTGTATTGGTTGCGTTTGTGTAAACGGACAAAAAGGAAGTGGGATTACTTCGCCGG